>Ga0222421_100142_pt1 | contig 66327 bp, 68 predicted proteins | sample 3A1ome_2_FD_182473 | JGI IMG/M metagenome (GOLD analysis project Ga0222421, IMG submission 182473) | Enriched microbial communities from leaf-cutter ant dump, University of Wisconsin, Madison, United States - 3A150A (version 2) | ecosystem: Environmental > Terrestrial > Nest > Insects nest > Nest... | reverse complement strand
AAGCGTCGGCCAGTTGAGCGATGATCCCCTCATCAGCCTGCCCGCAGCGGCGCGCTGATCAGCCCGGCAATGCCGGACAGCACGGCGACCAATGCCGCCAGCTACACCACCCGATGGGACACCATCGGCGGGAGCGCCAGTATCGGCGAGCCGGGCTGCGCGACCTGAAGGCCCTGGAAATCGTCAATACCTGCTCGAACCTTTTGGATTTTTGCGGCAGTAACATCCGGGTTGAGGCTTGGTGCGGATGAAGGGACTCGAACCCCCACGCCTTTCGGCACTGGAACCTAAATCCAGGGCGTCTACCAATTCCGCCACATCCGCACGACCACCGGCAAATCCCACGTAGGAACCGCCCTGTCAATGTCGAGATTGCTGGGTCGAGGCTGCCCCGATCGGGGCCGCACGGCGTCAGTAGAGCGGCTCCTCGAACAACGTGGCGGCGCCGTCCATAAGAGCCTTGATTTGCGCCTGGCCGGATTTCGACACTGCGATCTTCACCTGGAAAGGCCGGGTGCGCATGTCCTTTTCGATCGCCTTCCCCTCCCCCTCGGGCAGGTAGAAGCGCTCGGTGCCGTAGTCCGGCCAAAGCGTCGCGTCACTATCACCATCACCGAGAGACGAGCCCGCTTTGATCGTACCGGCGATGTCGACCGCATCCGGTCCTGCCACTTGAGGCGGAGAGCCGAGCCACGCCGTCTGCGGATGCCATGTGCCGTCGTCGCCTTTCGTCAGCCTGACGACGATCGTCTGCTGATCCCGAGTAGTCCCGTCGGCCGGGACGTTTGCAACCAGTTTTGCCGGGATGCGCGAAATCTCGTAGGTCAGCCGCACATAGTCGCCGCGCAGCAGGTCGCGCGGATCGACAGGTTCCACTTTAAGGACAATCTCCCTGCCGTCGCGCAGGATGGCGGCCCTGCCGGCGATCATCCAGCCGAGAAAACCGATCTGGAGGAGTGCCACGGCGAAGGCGGCGGCAATCAGCCTTTTCGCGCTCATGCCGCTGCCTCCCGCGCCGCCAACCGGCCCAGACGTTTTTCTATCCTGATAATGGCCACGGCAACGATGCCGAGGATGATGGCGGCGACAAGGAAGAAGCCGGCAGTGCCGAGCATGGTCTGCATCGTGACGGCATAGATGATGAAAAGTTCGAGCGCGAAGCCGAGATATGCGATCCAGCGCAGCCCCCTGCTCTCGCGTCCCGCCAGCACGATCGCGACGGCGATGCCGGCCAGCGCAACCGCCGATGCGACGGCGAAGCCCCGCACGTCACTGTCGGAAAATTCGAGTTGCAGCAGCAAGACGCCGGTCAGGAAGCCGATCAGCCCATGCAGCGGCAGGCGCCCGCCCAACTGGACGATCCGGTCGACCGGTCGAGGCGAAAGGACTGCGAAAGCGAAGCAGGCGGCGGATACGACGGCCAGCGCCACAGCCACCTGCGCCACGTAATGGTCCGCCGCGAACAGCGCCGCATAGAGAATGAGCGACAGCAGGGCGAGGTGTCGCGCCGGCTGGCTGTGCGTCCGGTACGACAGACAAAAGAGGATGGCGACAATCGCGACGAACAGGTGCGGAAACTCGGTCGAGCTGAAGATCTCGAAGCCGTTGAACAGCGTCACCGCCAGCCAGGCGTCGGCGATCGCGACGGCCGCGACCGTCAGCGGGCTGGAGCGCAGCAGCAGCGCGGCGAGCGCGGTGCCGGCGCACCAGGTCATGAGAGCAGACGATTCGTCGCCGGACAGGTGATACATCTGGCCGATCAGGGCAATCGCGCCGCCGAATGCGGCCGCGCCGACGACGAAGAGCGCCTCGCCGATCGCCGGGTGATCGCGGCTCCTCAGGACCGCGCCGCCAACATATCCCCCAAGAATAAGCGCAAAAAGAGCGCCGACGCGCACAAGGCGAGGGATCACCTCCCAGTTGGCGGCGATGAAAACAAGGATGGCAGCCGCCAGCAACAGGGCTGCCATCATCGCCAGGATGGAACCGAAGCTCAGCGAGCGACGCTCGTTCTGCTCGACATCGAGGTTCAGCACATCCGCTGTTCGGGCATCGATCAGCCCGGCGGCCCGCCACCGCTTGATGTCCTGTCTGACCCTGGACGAATAGCCGGTCATGAACGGTTTCTCCATCACATCAGTCGAAATAGCAAACTGCGCCGGCAAACCATTGAGGCCACGCCTCTTTCCGATTCTGGCTCCATTGTGACGAGATCACGACGGGACAGCCATGTTGCGTTGCACAATTTGCATTGCTGCCATGCGCCAACAGCGCTTTTAAATCGATAAAGGTGCTCCTATCTTCGCCTCGTACCGAAGAGACAGACGATCCGAAGCAAGACGAAAACGGATAAAGACGATGAACCTGATCCGCAACTACCGCAACTGGCGCCGTTACCGCGAAGCCGTCGCCGAACTGAACGGCTTGAGCAATCGCGAACTGAGCGACCTCGGAATTGGCAGGGGCGACATCCCCTACGTGGCCCGCAAGGCCTCCTGAGTTTCCCCGGGTCCTGATCGATCCGACAGAATTTGAGAGAATACGAAAATGAACCTGATCCGCAACTATCGCAACTGGCGCGCTTATCGCGACACGGTGTTCGAGCTGGGTCGCCTTTCGAACCGCCAGCTTCATGACCTCGGCATTGTCCGCGGCGAGATCAAGGCCGTTGCCCGCAAGGGTGCGCTGTAAGGAATTTCGCCAGGGTCGACCTCCTCCCCGACCCTGACGGATACGGTCAGCCTTCACCTCCTCCCGAGGGTTGACCACCAAAACGGCGCCCGCCGGACCTCCTCCCCCGGCGGGCGTTGTTCCCCAAGAAGGTTCCGCCCTTCGAAAAAATGCGGACGAGATTTCGTCAGAGCCGACCTCCTCCCCGGCGATGACGAATAGGGTCGATCCCCTCCTCCTCCCTGGGATCGACCGCCAAAACGACACCCGCCGGACCTCCTCCCCCGGCGGGTGTTGTTTTTTCAGGCCTTCCCATATCCGTTCGTCCGCGATTGCCTTGCGATTGCAAAGATCGCGGCAAGGGACTATCTCCCGCGCCCATGAGCATCGATCCCATCCACATCGTCGGCGGCGGACTGGCCGGTTCGGAAGCCGCCTGGCAGCTCGCCCAGGCTGGCGTGCCGGTCATCCTGCACGAAATGCGCCCGGTGCGTGGGACGGACGCCCACAAGACCGAAGGGCTGGCCGAACTGGTCTGCTCCAATTCCTTCCGTTCCGACGACGCCGAGACCAATGCGGTCGGGCTGCTTCATGCCGAGATGCGGCTTGCAGGTTCTCTCATCATGGCCAGCGGCGACGCCAGCCAGGTTCCGGCTGGCGGTGCGCTGGCGGTTGACCGCGACGGCTTTTCGGCCGCCGTCACCGCGAAGATCGAAGCCCATCCGCTGATTACGGTCATGCGAGAGGAGATTTCCGGCCTGCCGCCTGCCGACTGGGACCAGGCGATCATCGCCACCGGTCCGCTGACTGCGCCCTCGCTTGCACAAGCGATCCGTACCGAGACCGGCGCCGATTCGCTTGCTTTCTTCGACGCCATCGCCCCGATCGTGCATTTCGACACGATCGACATGAACGTCTGCTGGTTCCAGTCACGCTACGACAAGGTCGGTCCCGGCGGCACCGGCAAGGACTATATCAACTGCCCGATGAACCGGGATCAGTATTTTTCGTTCGTGCAGGCGTTGATCGATGGCCCTAAGAGCGAATTCAAGGAATGGGAGGGCACGCCCTACTTCGACGGCTGCCTGCCGATCGAGGTGATGGCTGAGCGCGGCGTCGAGACCCTGCGCCACGGCCCGATGAAGCCGATGGGCCTCACCAACGCCCACGATCCGGCCACGAAGCCCTATGCGGTGGTGCAGTTGCGCCAGGACAATGCGCTCGGCACGCTTTACAACATGGTCGGCTTCCAGACCAAGCTGAAACATGGCGAGCAGGTGCGCGTCTTCCGCACAATCCCTGGCTTGGAAAACGCCGAGTTCGCGCGGCTGGGCGGGCTGCATCGCAACACTTATATCAATTCGCCTATCCTACTCGACGCCTCGCTGCAGTTGAAATCACGTCCCGGCCTGCGCTTCGCCGGCCAGATCACCGGCTGCGAGGGCTATGTCGAAAGTGCTGCCGTCGGCCTGCTGGCGGGACGCTTCGCCGCGGCGGAGCGGCTTGGCAGACCTGTCATGACACCACCGCCAACAACGGCCTTCGGCGCCCTGCTCAACCACATCACCGGCGGTCATCTCGTCTCGGACGATGAACCGGGCAAGCGATCCTTCCAGCCGATGAACGTCAATTTCGGCCTGTTCCCGCCGCTCGCTACCGGTACGAAACTGAAACCCGAGGGGTTCGAGGGGCGCTTTCGTGGCAAGGACAAGGCGGTCGCGAAGAAGAAGGCGCTCAGCGCCCGCGCGCTTGCCGACTGCCGCGACTGGCTCGGCCTGTCGCAAGACGCACAAGCTGCGGAATAGGGATTACCAGCCGCGCACGGCGCGGCGGTAGATCAACCAGTGGCGCTGCCACAGCGGCATCCGCGGCGTCTCGCTCGCCGCCCTCGCGCCAAACCGTTCGATCCTGTCAAGATAGGCGCCCGTCAGCGCCAGCGGGAGGTAGGCCGGGCGCAAGGCGGCAGGTAGCGACGGCGCGTCCTCCCGAAAGGCCGCCAGATGCTCGCGCGCCAGTGCCGTCATGGCCGCGACGACGCTGCCGGCAGCCGCGCCGCACTTCTCGGCGAGGAGAGATTCAGGCGACGAGCCGGCGGCGGCTAGGACATCGGCCGGTACGAAGCATTGTCCCCGCGCGCGGTGGCGCGGCATCAGAAGCAACAGCCCGGTGATCGACTGCGCACATCCGGCATGGCCGGCAAGCGCTGCGAAGCGAGGTGCCTGTTCCCTGTCCAGGATCAGTGCGGCAAGCTGGATCAGCGCGGACGCCGTCTCCCCGCAATACCCCTCGAGATCGGTGCGCGACGGCATCGGATCATCGTAAAGGTCGAAGATGCGCGCTTCGAGATAGTTGTCGAAGGCCTGGCGCGGCAGATCGTAGGCAACGATTGCCGCCGTCAGCGCCTCGGCCAGCGGATTGCCGGCGACGGCCTCGCCGCCACCAGCATCGATCGCGTCGCGCCACCATTGCAGACGAACCTCGCCCGGCAGGGGCTCGCGGATCCTGTCGCGAACGCCCGCGATCTCCGCGTTGAAGCCGTAGAGCGCGAACAGCGCCGCGCGCTTGTCCTCGGGCGCGTAGAGAGCCGAAACATAGCGATCCGGATCGGCCGCACGGACCGTTTCCATCACCAGCCGGCCGACCTCGTCCATGTCAATCGACCGCCACGAAGGCGGCGGCGACTGCACGATCCTCGGCCAGCAGGACGTTATAGGTACGCACTGCCGCGCCCGTCGACATCGCGTCGGCCGCGATCCCTGCCCCCTTCAGCGCGTCGCGCAATGCGGCAGGAAGGCGCCTGATGTCCTTGCCGGTGCCGACCAGCAGGATCTCGATGTCGGCGGCTTCAGCCAGCGCTTTTTCGAAATCGGCCGAGGTCAGTGCCGAAGGGTCGGCAGGCTGCCAGCCGTAGATGCCGGACGGCAGGCACAGCAGAGATCCCCGATGCGACATGTCGGCGAAGCGGAATCCGCCATTGCCGTAGGCGGAGATCGGCGCGCGGCCCGGATAATGGGCCTCGCGGATGATGATGCCGGCCATCACTTGGCCGGCAATTGCTGCGCCGGGTGTGTGGCCTCGTACTCTTCCATTCCTTCCTTCGAAACAGGGCGCAGATGGAACAGGATCAGGATCGGCGCGGCGATGAAGATCGACGAGAAGGTGCCGATGAAGACGCCGAACAGCATGGAAGCGACGAACGATCGGATGACCTCGCCGCCGAGCAGGAACAGCGCCAGCAGAGCAAGGAAGGTGGTGACCGACGTCATCGTCGTGCGCGCCAGCATCTCGTTGTCCGACAGATCGAGCAACTGCCCGAGCGGCATCTTCTTGAAGCGCCGCAGATTCTCGCGGACGCGGTCGTAGATGACGACGGTATCGTTGAGCGAATAGCCGACGATGGTCAGGATCGCGGCAACCGTAGACAGATCGAACTGGATCTGCGTCACCACAAGGAAGCCCAGCGTCAACACCACGTCGTTGACCGTGGCCAGCGTCGAGCCGATGGCAAACTGCCATTCGAACCGCACCCAGACATATATCAGGATCGCGCCCATCGCGGCAAGAACGCCGAGGATCGCCGTCCACGCCAGTTCGCCCGAAACCGTCGGCCCCACGACCTCGGTGCGGCGGATATCGTAGGACGAGGTCAGGCTGTCCTGCGCCTTCTTGACCATGATATTGCCGGCCTCGTCGCCATCGGTAGAACTGATGGCGCCGATACGGATCAGGGCGTCGCTGGGCTCGCCGAAACCCTGGACCTGGATTTCCTTGATCCCCGCTTCCGTCAGTCGCTCGCGGATATCGCCCGGATCGGCCGCGCCCGTCTTGGCACGGACCTCGATCAGCGTGCCGCCTGTGAAGTCGATGCCGAAGTTCAGCCCCTTGGTGAATAGAAGGCCGACCGACGCCACGCAAAGCAGCACCGAGACCACGAACACCTGCAGGCGCACCCGCATGAACGGGATTCGTGTCACTTCCGGCACGAGGCGGAAATAGCCCTTCGGAAGTTCCTTCGGACGCCGGCGGCGCAGCCAGACGGCCATGAGCCAACGGGTGAGCGTGAAGGCCGTGAAGATGGTGGTCAGGATGCCGACCGCCAGCGTCACGGCAAAACCCTTCACCGGTCCGGAACCGAGGAAGAACAGCACGACGGCGGCGATCAACGTGGTGATATTGGAATCCAGGATCGTCGCCAGCGCCTTCTGGAAACCGGTATCGACCGCTTGGAGGATCGACCGCCCGGCGCGTCTTTCCTCGCGGATTCGCTCGTAGATCAGCACGTTGGAATCGACCGCCATGCCGGTCGTCAGCACGATGCCGGCGATGCCGGGAAGCGTCAGCGTCGCCCCGAGCACCGAAAGGATCGCAATGATCAGGACCAGATTGGCGAGCAACGCCAGATTGGCGATCCAGCCAAGGAATCCATAGGCACCGACCATGAACAGGACGACCAGAGCCGAACCGACGACGGCCGACATCTTGCCGGCATCGATCGAATCCTGACCGAGGCCCGGGCCAACCGTGCGTTCCTCGATGACGGTGAGCGTGGCCGGCAGCGCACCCGCGCGCAACAGCACCGCAAGGTCATTGGCGCTCTGCGGGGTGAAGTTGCCGGAAATCTGCCCGGTGCCGCCGAGGATCGGCTCGCGGATCTGCGGCGCCGAGATGACGTGATTGTCGAGAATGATGGCGAAGAGCTTGCCGACGTTCTGCTGGGTCGCCTGACCGAAGCGCTGCGCGCCTTTCGAATCGAAACGGAAAGAAACGACAGGCTCGTTGGTGCGCTGGTCGAAAGTCGCCTGCGCATCGACGAGGTTCTCGCCAGAGACGATGACGCGGTTCTCGATCAAATAGGGAACCGCCGGCTCGTCCTTGGAATACATGACGGTATCGCCTGCCGGCGGACGCCCGTTGATGGCGTCCTGCACCGGCATCGACTGATCGACCATCTGGAAGGTCAGCTTGGCAGTCTGGCCGAGAATATCCTTGAGGCGCTGCGGGTCCTGGAGACCGGGCACCTGCACGAGAATGCGATCGTCGCCCTGGCGCTGGACTATAGGCTCGGTCGTGCCCAGTTCGTTGACGCGGCGGCCGATGACTTCGATCGACTGTTCGACGGCGGTCGCGGTGCGATACTTGATACCGGCATCGGTCAGCGTATAGCGCAAAAGTCCCGGCTCCGGCTCGTCCAGCGCCATTTCGGTCACCGAACCGCCGGTGAACAGACCGGCCGAAACCGGCGACGTCAGCGATTTCAGTGCCTCCTTGGCGGCATCGATCTGCGCGGCATCGCGGATGCGCACCTGCACGATCTTGCCCGAGCCCGAAAGCCCCGTATAGCCGATCTTGGCGTCGCGGAGCTGGGTGCGGATCTCGTCGCGCACCGTATTGAGCCGGTCCTTGATGAGGTCGTTCTGGTCGATCTTGAGCAGGATGTGCGAGCCGCCCTGCAGATCGAGACCGAGGGTCATCGGCGACTTCGGCAGCCAGGACGGCATTTTGGCCAGCATTGACGCCGGAATGACATTGGGAAGGGCGAACAGAACCCCGAGCAGGACGACCGCCCAGATTCCGATCGTCTTCCAGCGCGAAAAATAAAGCATATGTACGTTCCGTTCAGCCGTTCCGGCGGCGTTCCGCCCGCATTGCGGCTATTTCTGGGCGGCTGTCTGTAGGGCGGTTACTTCTTGGCGTTCTGGTTCGCGACCGGCTCGCCCTTGACGCGGACGTCGACGAGGGTCGAACGCAGCGCCGTCACCTTGGTGCCGCCGCCAAGATCGATTTCCAGCTCATTGTCGTCGATCACCTTGGTCACCTTGCCGACGAAACCGCCGCCGGTGACGACCGTGTCGCCGCGTCGAACGGCGGCCAGCATCTCGCCCCGCTTCTTCATCTGCGTGCGCTGCGGCCGGATGATGAGGAAATACATCACCACGAAGATCAGCACGAAAGGCAGGATACTGATGAACACGTCAGGCGTGGCGCCAACGCCCTGAGCGTATGCCGGTGTAACGAACATCTTAGACTCCTGTTGAGGAAAGCCGCGACCGGCCCGAAAAATTTGGCCGGAATATAGTCGGTAAAGCGCCTATTGCAACCGGTCACCTGCCCGTTACTTCATGCCTGTGGAGGCCTGCGCCGCCAATCGGCGGGCGATTTCCGGGAGAGCTTGCAAATTCTGACTCGGCATGACAGAACCGTACGGTACGGTACTTATCCTATGCGGCCACCCGCCGTCCCGGAGGAAACTATGAACGACAATGGGCTGGAAGCGCTGTCGGAAAAGCTCGACCGGCTGATCGAGGCGGTGTCGAGACTGGCGCCCGCAGCGCCGCCTGAATCCGACATCACCGCCGCGGACTGCTTCGTCTGGCAAGCCGAGCGCGGCTTTCTGGAACCGGTGCCGAAGGTCAACCGGGTCGATATCGGGTTGATCCGGGGCGTCGACCATGTGCGCGACATCCTGGTCGACAATACCGAGCGCTTCGCGTCCGGCCATCCCGCCAACAACGTCCTGCTCTGGGGCGCGCGCGGCATGGGCAAGTCGTCGCTGGTGAAGGCGACCCATGCGCAGATCAACGCGTCGGGCAAATATCCCTCCCCGCTGAAGCTGGTGGAAATCCACCGCGAGGACATCGACACGCTGCCCAGGCTGATGACGATCCTGAAGGCCTCGCCCTTTCGCTTCGTGCTGTTTTGCGACGACCTCTCGTTCGACCATGACGACACCTCCTACAAGTCGCTCAAGGCCGCGCTCGAAGGCGGCGTCGAGGGCCGGCCGGCCAACGTCATCTTCTATGCCACGTCGAACCGCCGGCACCTTTTGCCGCGTGACATGATCGACAACGAGCGCTCCACGGCAATCAATCCGTCAGAGGCGGTGGAGGAAAAGGTTTCGCTGTCCGACCGCTTCGGCCTGTGGCTCGGCTTCCACAAATGCTCGCAGGACGACTATCTCGACATGGTCTCGGGCTATGCGCGCCACTACGGCCTCGACGTCGATGCCGAAACGCTGCGGGCCGAGGCGCTGGAATGGGCGACGACGCGCGGCAGTCGCTCAGGCCGCGTCGCCTGGCAGTTCACGCAGGATCTTGCCGGGCGCCTCGGCAAGCCACTTGCCGGCTGAGCGTCACGGCTGAAAGCGTCCCGAACTGAAAAGCCCGCTCCGGAGAGCGGGCGAAGCCGGCGGGCCGGACTGGAGGTCAGGCGGCCCGCGAATGTTTCTTGGTTGTTTATTCCAGGAAAGTGCGCGGATCGACCGGCGCGGAATTCTTGCGCACCTCGAAATGCAGCTTCGGTGCGGCGGCGTCGCCGCTCATGCCCGACTGGGCGATCTCCTGGCCGCGCTTCACCTTCTCGCCGCGCTTCACCTCCAGCGACGACGCATGGCCGTAGACGGTGACGAGGCCGTCCTCATGACGCACCAGCACGGTGTTGCCGAACTCCTTGAGGCCGTTGCCGGCATAGATCACCACGCCGTTTTCGGCCGCCTTGATCGGCGTGCCTTCCGGCACGGAGATGTCGATGCCGTCGGAATCCTTGCCTGAGCCGAAAGCGGAGATGACGCGGCCGCGAACCGGCCAGCGCATCTTGCCAATGCCGGTGGAATCGGGCGCCTGCACGCCGTTGTCGGCCGCCTGGTCGATGATCTTGTCGGCCTTCTTCGGCGGCGTATAGGAAGCAAGCGTCTCGCTCGGCGTCGCCTTGGCTGGCGGCGGCGTGGAAGCCGTCTTGACCGGATCGACAGCGGGGCTGGCCTTGGCCGGGGCCGCGCTGGCGACGGCCGTCGCGTCGCCGGACGGGATCCTCAACGTCTGGCCGATGCGGATCAAGCCGTCGTTCATACCGTTGGCCTGCTTCAACGCTGTGACGCTCACGCCGGTCTTCCTGGCGACGGCCGACAGCGTATCGCCCGGTTCGACCTTGTAGGTCCCCGCCGCGACCGCCTGCGGTCTCGCCTTGGGATCGTTCGAAGCGGCGGCATCCGCCGGCAACGCCAGTTTCTGCTCCTTCAGCTTGGGCTGCTGCGGCAGCACAGCCACCTTTTCGAACGGCGCGCGGCTCGGCAGCGGAACCTTGTCGCTGGGAACGTCGTATTTGGTGCCGCGCGAGGAACGCGCGTCGGCGACGTTGCGGTCATGATCGGGCGCGGAAACCGGCGCTTTCGACGCATAGACGTAAGTCGGGATGACCACCTTCTGACCGGATTGCAACCCGTCGGCGGTGGCCAGGCCGTTCGTCTTCATGATGACATCGGCCGGCACGCCATAGCGGCGCGACAGATTGTAGACGGTTTCCCCTTCGCGGATCGTAATCTGCGTGCCGCCGGCGCGCGACCAACCTTTCGGCACGCCGTCTTCACTCGCCATCTGCGGTGCGGTCGGCTTGAACGGTTTCACGGCGGTCTGCTGCACGGTGCCGGTCGTGGTGGCATCGATTCGCGGCGCCGAGGCAACAGGGGCAGGCCTGATCGCGGGAGCAGACGCCTGCTGCGACACCGGCGGCAGGCTCTGGACGGAAATCGGCTCGATCGAGGAACGGCTGACCGACTGGGTGTAGCCGCCATCGGCAGGCGCAGACGTCGTCGCATCCCCGGGATACGGCTGGGACGCTTGGAAAGACGGCTGCTTGCTGATGATCGATTGCTGGTTCGGCGTGGAGGCGGTCGACGTCAGGTCGACGCCGTCGCTGAAACGCGCCACCTGGGAGGAGCACCCCGCCGCAGCACCCGCAACCATCAGTATGGCGCATCCGCGCGCCAGGTTGCGCCCGTTTTCCCTCAACACACTGAAACGCATCGCACTTACCCGCATACCCGGTACAGACTGGGCATGATTAAAGCGCGTTAATGTTACCCATCGGTTAAACCGTTAGAATCAAGCGCGAATTTTCTTAGAAACTTAGGAGCTCAAACGGACAAGCTGCCGGTCGGCACCTTCATTTGCGTCATTCCGGGGCCGCGCAGCGGAACCCGGAATGACGGCCATGTAGGGCCGTCTTCAATCTTCCGGCAAACGGCCTCAGAGCTTTGAAGCCAAGCCCGGCAGGATGGGCTGGAACCGGACCACGCCGATATCCTCGCGCTCGAACCGGGAGCCTACCTTGGTTAGCTTGGCGAGCACCTGCTCGCCCTCCTCCGGGCCGATCGGCGCGATCACCACGCCGCCGCTGGACAGTTGATCGAGCAGGAAGCGCGGCAGGCTGTCGAATGCCGCCCACACGACAATGCGGTCAAAGGGGCCGTCGTTCAGGCCGTTCGATCCGTCGGCCTGGCGCGCGATGGCATTGGTGATGCCCAGCGCTTCGAAACGCTGGCGCGCCTGTTCGACCAGTGTCTTGTAGCGGTCGATGGTAACGACGCGCCCGGCCAGCCGCGCCATGACGGATGCGGTGAAGCCCGAGCCCGTGCCGATCTCCAGCACGCGGTTGCCCGGCTCGATCGCCAGCGCCGCGATCACCGCGGCCTGCAGGTCGGCGCCCTCCATCGCCTCGCCGCATTCGATCGGCAGCATCCGGTCGCTCCAGGCGATGGCGTGATGCTGGCCGGAAAGAAAGCCGCGCCGCGGTGTCGATTCGAAGGCGGCGATCAACGGCTTAGGCACCATGCCCTTGCCTCTCAGCCGAAGCAGGAATGCAGCGAAACCTTCGCGATCCTCGACTGTCGGCGCCTGGTTCATGCGAGCGCCTTCGCCAGCCGGTCCTTCACCTCATAGGCCGTCAGGTCGAGATGCAATGGCGTCACCGACACGAAGCCGCTGTTCACAGCCTCGAGGTCCGTCCCGGCACGGCTGTCCGCCGGCTCGTGGCCGAAACGCATCCAGTAGTAAGGCAGGCCGCGGCCGTCGCGCCTCTCGTCCAGCCACAGGCTGTGCAGCAGCTTGCCCTGGCTGGTCACCAGCGTTCCCTTGACCTCGTGCGGCGCGCAATTGGGAAAATTGACATTGAGCAGCACGCCCTCGGCCAGCGGCGTCTCCACCAGCGTCTTCAACAGCGCCGGCGCGAGCGCCTCGCAGGTCTCGTAGGGAACGACGCGCTCGTCATTGTCGACGTGATAGGCCTGACTGACCGCGATGGACCGGACGCCGATCAGCGCCCCTTCCATGGCGCCCGCCACGGTGCCGGAATAGGTGACGTCATCGGCGACATTGGCGCCCGAGTTGACGCCCGACAGGATCAGGTCCGGCATCTGCGGCATTATCTTCTTGGCGCCCATGATGACGCAATCGGTCGGCGTGCCGCGCACCGCATAGTGCCGTTCGCTGATCTTCCTCAGCCTGAGCGGCTCGGAAATGGAAAGCGAGTGGGCATAGCCGGACTGGTCGGCCTCCGGCGCCACCACCCAGACATCGTCGGAAAGGCTGCGCGCGATGCGCTCCAGCACCTCGATGCCCTCTGCATGAATACCGTCGTCGTTGGTCAGAAGAATGCGCATGAGATCGCCTTGGTGAGAATGATATCGGGACGGCGCTCTACGGCGCCCCTCTCTGTCCTGCCGGACATCTCCCCCACACGGGGGGAGATCAAGCTGGCGGCCCCGTTTTCGCCAATCTCCAAGGCTGGAGAAAGGACGCGGCGCGCGAAGCTGCCAATCTCCCCCCGTGTGGGGGAGATGTCCGGCAGGACAGAGGGGGGCGCGAAGGAATGCAGACCTGTCACTTTGGCGATTCGATTCTTTCCAGTCCGCCCATGTAAGGGCGCAGCACTTCAGGAATGGTTACGCTGCCGTCTTCATTCTGGTAATTTTCCATGACGGCAATGAGGGCGCGGCCGACAGCGGTGCCGGAACCGTTCAGCGTGTGGACGAAGAGGTTGCCCTTGCCGTCCCGGTCCTTATAGCGCGCGTTCATGCGCCGCGCCTGGAAGTCGCCGCAGACCGAGCAGGACGAGATTTCGCGCCAGGCATTCTGGCCGGGGAGCCAGACCTCGATGTCGTAGGTCTTCCGCGCGCCGAAGCCCATGTCGCCGGTGCACAGAGTAACCGTGCGGAACGGCAGTTCCAGCTTCTTCAGAATGGTCTCGGCGCATTCGGTCATGCGCTCGTGCTCGGCCAGCGAGCTGTCCTGATCGGTAATCGACACCAGTTCGACCTTGTAGAACTGGTGCTGGCGCAACATGCCGCGCGTATCGCGCCCGGCCGAACCGGCCTCGGAGCGGAAGCACGGCGTGAGTGCCGTCATGCGCAGGGGCAGCCTGTCGTGCGCGGTGATCTCCTCGCGTACGAGGTTGGTGAGCGGGACCTCGGCGGTGGGGATGAGACCCAGCCTCCCCTCGCCATGCGGCGTGAAGAAAAGATCCTCCGCAAACTTCGGCAACTGGCCGGTGCCGTAAAGCACCTCGTCGCGCACGAGCAGCGGCGGCTGCACTTCCGTGTAGCCGTGCTCGGTGGCGTGGGTGTCGAGCATGAACTGGCCGATCGCCCGCTCCAGCCGCGCAAGCTGGCCCGACAACACCGTGAAGCGCGAACCGGAAAGCTTCGCCGCGCGCTCGAAATCCATCATGCCGAGGCGCTCGCCGATCTCGAAATGCTCCTTCGGCTTGTTGCCCATGCGCGGCTGGCGCTTAGCGATCAGTTCCTCGCCAAAGCGGCGGGCCTCGACATTGTCGTGCTCGTCGGCGCCGAGCGGCACGTCATCCAGCGGCACGTTGGGCAGCACCGCCAGCGCGTCGGCCAGCGCCTTGTCCAGTTCGCGCTCGCGCGCCTCGCCGTTCTGGATGAAGCTTTTGATCTCCGCGACCTCGGCCTTCAGCTCCTCCGCCCTCGCCATGTTCTTGTCGCGCATGGCATTGCCGATTTCCTTGGAAGCGGCGTTGCGGCGCTCCTGCTTGGCCTGCAGTTCCGTCAGGTGGTCGCGCCGCGCCTCGTCCCTGGTGATCAGGTCGTCGACGGTCGATTGCGCGGCCTCGGCATAGGACGGACGCTTCTTCAGCGCCTCCACCAATGCCTGCGGGTTTTCGCGAATCCACTTGATGTCGAGCATGGGGCGATCCTGATTGAATGCCTGCGGCGTAAACCGCAAGAAGACCGGATGCAAGGGGCCGGATTGCCACTCTGCGGAGCGAAAAGCGAATCCGGATATCAGGGGTCCAGAGGCTCGAGCCGCCACGCCTTCATCATTCGATGAGCGGAAAAGCGCCTCACCACATCGACTTCTTCGCCCGGTCGGGCCATTCCTTGTCATAGGCATCGCCGTCGATGCGGGCGCGGCTGGTGACTTCGAGGATGCGGCCGGGCGTCGGCAGCGATTTCGGATCGACATGCCGGTCCGCATTCCACAATTCGGAGCGGTGAACGGCGCGGGCGCACTGGAAATAGACCTTCTCGACGGCAACGACGAGGACCGAGCGGGCGGGCTTGCCCTCCACGGCAAAGGAGTCGCAGAGCGCCGGATCGACCGAGATGTGGGCGCGGCCGTTGACGCGCAGCGTCGTGCCCGAGCCGGGCACCAGGAACAGCAGGCCGACGCGCGGATCCTCGATGACGTTTTTCAGGGAATCGGCCCGGTTGTTGCCGCGCCGGTCCGGCATCATCAGCGTGTACGGATCGACGATGCGCACGAAGCCGGCGCGGTCTCCGCGCGGGGAGCAATCCAGCCCGTCCGCACCGCCGGTCGCCAACGCGACGAAGGGCGACGCCTCGATGAAGGCGGCATATTCGGGGATGACGTGGTCCAGCTCTTTCATCAGCGACGCTTCGCCCGGCGTGCCATAAAGCGCTTCAAGCTGCTCGGCCGTGGCGACCCGGTTTTTCCGATCGTCGACGCTATCCACGCGAAAGCCCCTTCTGTTCCAGCTCGTCGAGATAGGATTGCCAGCGGGCGTCCTTCTCATGACCGAGCGTATGAAGATAGTTCCAGGTGAAGATGCCCGTATCGTGCAGGTCGTCGAAGACGATGCGCACGGCGTAGTTGCCGACCGGCTCGATCCGGCTGATCGCGACGTCGCGCTTGCCGGGCACCGTCACCCGCTGCTCCGGCGAATGGCCCTGCACCTCCGCCGACGGCGACAGCACGCGCAGCATTTCCGCCGGCAGTTCGAATGGCGCGTGACCGGGAAAGGTCACGGTCAGCCGCCGCCGATCCTTCGAAACCCGCAGTTCTTTCGGGGCGGTCATGTCACGCCGCGTCCGGAGTCACTTCGGCCATGACCCGTTCGCCTATTTCGCGCTCGGCCACGGCAAGCTCGTAGTTGGTCTGGAGGTTCATCCAGAATCGCGCATCGTTGCCGAAATAGCGGCCAAGTCGCAATGCGGTCTCGGGCGAGATGCCACGCTTGCCGTTGAGAATGTCGGTGATGCGGCCGGAAGGCAGGCGCAGGGCGAGCGCAAGACGATTGGCCGACAATTCGCGTGCCTCCATTTCGCGTCGGAGCATACGGCCGGGATGAACAGGAATCATGTCTTTCGCCTCAATGATAATCGACGATTTCCACGTCCCAGGCATTGCCTTCCTCGAAGCGGAAGCAGATGCGCCAAGGGCCGTTGATCGTCATCGCCCATTGTCCTTTGCGGTCGCGAGCGAGTTTATGCAATCCCACGGATCGCAAGGGGCTCAGATCGTTCAGCGACGTGGCCGCATCAAGCGATGCAAGCAAATCCAGTGCTTTTTCCTCGTCCAGACCCGAAAACTTCGATTTGCCGTCTTCGGCGAAGCGGCGTGTCGACCCATTCGCCCACGACCTGATCATCGATCAAACATACTACGTCAGTCGTACAACGGCAACTGTAGTGCCCTGCCGACATCCGGATGTCGCTCACGAAATGGGACCAAAGGCCGAAGCCGTCCATCTTGAACGCATTGCCGGTTCGTATCACATAGCAGTATATAACGGCGCCCACCGGGCGAAGAAGAACGGAAACGCCGCATGGACATGATCGACCCGTTCGGTCGCACGATCAGCTATCTCCGCGTGTCGGTCACCGACCGATGCGATTTCCGCTGCACCTATTGCATGGCGGAAGACATGACTTTTCTGCCGAAGCGCGACCTGCTCTCGCTTGAGGAACTCGACCGGCTCTGTACCGTCTTCATCGAGAAAGGCGTGAAGAAGCTGCGCCTCACCGGCGGCGAGCCGCTGGTGCGCAAGAACGTCATGCACCTGATCCGCGAATTGTCGAGGCATCTCGAAAGCGGCGCGCTGGAAGAACTGACTCTGACGACGAACGGCTCGCAGCTTTCCCGCTTCGCCGACGAATTGGCCGAGTGCGGCGTCAAGCGCATCAACGTGTCGCTCGATACGCTGGATGCCGACAAATTCCACGCGATCACGCGCTGGGGCCGTCTCGACAAGGTGCTGGCCGGTATCGACGCCGCCCAGGCCGCCGGCATCAAGGTCAAGATCAACGCCGTCGCTCTGAAGGATTTCAACGACGCCGAGATCCCCGAAATGCTGCGCTGGGCGCATGGCCGCGGCATGGACCTGACGCTCATCGAAACCATGCCGATGGGCGAGATCGACGCCGACCGCACCGACCAGTACCTGCCGCTGTCGCTGATGCGCGCACGGCTGGAGGAGCAGTTCACCCTCAGCGATATTCCCTACAAGACCGGCGGCCCGGCCCGCTATGTCGAAGTCGCCGAGACGGGCGGGCGGCTCGGCTTCATCACGCCGATGACGCACAATTTCTGCGAAAGCTGCAACCGCGTGCGCCTCACCTGCACCGGCACTCTCTATATGTGCCTCGGCCAGGAAGACGCCGCCGACCTGCGCGCGCCGCTGCGCGCCTCCGAAGGCAACGATCTGGTCGCACAGGCGATCGACGAGGCGATCGGCCGCAAGCCGAAGGGTCATGACTTCGTCATCGACCGCCGCACCAGCCGGCCTTCCGTATCGCGCCACATGAGCGTTACCGGCGGCTGATCCTTCGCCGTCTCGTGTCGGACGGACGTACTGGCTGCTGTGCATAGCCTGCTCCTCGCGCGTGGCACAGCGTTTTGGCGTTGCTGTCTTTCAGGAGACTGGTACGACCAGCCTGACCCGGCGGCGTGACCGCGTTCGGGACAAGCGAAGCGGAACCGGCCCTTGCCCCTCTCCCCGAACCTGCGTGGCGCTCTCTTCATGGTCGTCGCCATGGCAAGCTTCACGGTCAACGACGCGATCACGAAATTCTCCTCCGAATCCATGAGCATGGCGCAGGTGCTGTTCGTGCGCGGCCTCTTCGCCACCGCGCTCGTCGGGCTGCTCGCCTGGCGGCGCGGCGCGCTGGCCGCGCCGCGGGCCGCGATGCAGCCCCTGGTGGGATGGCGCGTGGTCGGCGAGGCCGGCGCCACCGTCAGCTATCTGCTTGCCCTGTCGAAGCTGCCCATCGCCAATGTCGCGGCCGTGCAGCAGGCGCTGCCGCTGGCCGTCACCATGGGCGCGGCCCTGTTCTTCGGCGAAGGCGTCGGCTGGCGGCGCTGGCTGGCCATAGCCGTGGGCTTCATGGGCGTCCTCATCATCGTGCGGCCGGGCTTCGCCGGCTTCAGCGCCTATTCGCTTCTGGTCCTGTGCTCCGTCGCCTTCTGCACGCTGCGGGATCTCTCCACCCGGCGCATCCCGCAGGACACGCCGACCCTGCTTATCTCGGCCGTTACCTCGCTGGCCATGACCGTGCTCGGCGCCCTGCTCCTGCCTGTCATGGGCGGCTGGACGGACATGAGCCTCGCGGCGACGGCCCGCCTGGCGCTGGCCGCCGTTCTGGTGCTGATCGGCTATCAGGCGATCATCGCTGCCATGCGCATCGGTGACATCTCCTTCATCGCGCCTTTCCGCTATACGGCGCTGCTGTGGTCGATCATCCTGGGCATCGTCGTCTTCGGAGATTTCCCCGACGGCGTCATGATCGCCGGCTCGCTGATCATCGTCGCCTCAGGCCTCTATACGCTCTATCGCGAGCGCACCGTCGGCCGCAGCCAGGCGGCGACCGAAAGCACTGGACCGGACCTCGCTCCGGACGGCATATAGCCTGCAAGGAGCGAAACGCGGGCTCATGCACGAAACCATTGCAGGCATCATCCTGGCCGGCGGGCTGTCGCGCCGCATGGGCGGCGGCGACAAGTCCCTCGCCCGACTTAACGGCCGGCTTCTGATCGAGCATGTCACCGACGGGCTGCGGTCGCAGGTCGATCTCCTCGCCATCAACGCCAATGGCGATCCGGACCGCTTCGCGCCGCTTGGCTTGCCGGTCGTCGCCGACACGGTCGCAGGCCACCCCGGCCCTCTCGCCGGGGTGCTGGCCGGATTGGAATGGGCATCGACCACGCATGCGAGCCGGCTCCTGACGGGCGCCGCCGACACCCCATTCCTTCCCGGCGATCTCGCCGAGAAGCTGCTTCGCGCCGTGCACGGTCTGCCCGACGCAATCGCCGTGGCTCGCTCCGGCGGCCGCTCCCACCCGACATTCGCTCTGTGGCCCGCCGGCATCGCACAATCGCTCCGGGCCGCTCTTGTCGAACAGGACGAACGGCAGGTCTCCGCCTTCATCGACAGGCATCCTCATGTCGAGGTCGATTTCGCCGCCCGCCAGGTCGATGGCGGCGCGTGCGATCCATTCTTCAACATCAACACGCCACAGGACCTCGCGGAAGCCGACCGGCTGGCGCGAGCTTTGGACCAATGACGCAGCGCATCCTCGGGATCACCGGCTGGAAGAATTCCGGCAAGACGACGCTGACCGAGCGGCTTGTCGCCGAACTGGTCCGGCGCGGCTGGAAGGTCTCGACCGTCAAGCATGCCCATCATGATTTCGACATCGACAAGGAAGGCGCGGACTCCTTCCGCCACCGCGCCGCGGGCGCGACCGAGGTGGCCGTGGTTTCCGGCCGCCGCTGGGCGCTGATGCACGAACTGCACGACGAAGCCGAACCCGATCTCGCGGCGATCCTCCAGCGCATGGCGCCGGCCGACATCGTCATCGTGGAAGGCTACAAGCGCGAAGGACACCGCAAGATCGAGGCCCGTCGCCGGGACGCGAAAAGCCGCGAGCCGCTTTCGCCGAACGACGCCAACATCATCGCCGTCGCGGCCGACCATCCCCAGCCGGCGGAAAACCTGCCCGTATTCGATCTGAACGATATCGCCGCCATCGCCGATTTCGCCGAGCGCGTTACCGGCCTCAAGGCCTGACGCTTAGTCACCGCGCGTTCGCACGGACCTTCCCTTGCGTCGCCTCGCAACACCGCCAGGGAATCTTGGCCGGCTCGGTTTTGCAGTTGCTTTTTTGCGGAAAACAATGGGAGTATCCGCCCAGCGGGCGATCGGGAGCATCGCCCCAAGAAAGCCGTTCCAAAAAACGGCCGGGACCATACAGAGAGGATCATCATGCGTATTGGAATGCGTATCGCGCTGGCGGCATCAGCCGCCATGCTGATGCTGGGCGTCGCCCATGCGGAAGACAAGGTGCTCAAGCTTGGCACGGAAGGCGCCTATCCGCCCTTCAACAACCTCACCGCCGACGGCAAGATCGAAGGCTTCGACATCGATATCGGCAATGCGCTTTGCGAGCAGATGAAGGTGAAGTGCGAGTGGGTGACCCAGGATTGGGACGGCATCATCCCTGCCCTTCAGGCCGGCAAGTTCGACGCCATCATCGCCTCCATGTCGATCACCCCGGAGCGCGCCGAAAAGGTCGACTTTACGCATAAATACTACAACACCCCGCCGGCGATCATCGCGCCCAAGGATACCGACATCAAAGGCGTGACCAAGGAAGACCTTGCCGGCAAGACCATCGGCGTGCAGGGATCGACCACCCATTTCAACTATTCCAGCCAGACCTATACGGATTCAACCGTCAAGCCCTATCCGACCGCGCAGGAATATCAGCTCGATCTCGCCAACGGCCGCCTTGATGCCGCCAATGACGACATCATCGTGCTGCAGCAGTTCCTCGATTCGCCGGAAGGCGCCTGTTGCAAGCTGGTCGGCACCATCACGCCGGTGGTCGAGATCCACGGACCGGGAGCGGGCATCGCGGTGCGCAAGGGCGACAAGGAACTGGTCGACAAGCTGAACACCGCCATCGACGCCATTCGCGCCAATGGCAAGTACAAGGAAATCAACGACAAATACTTCAAGTTCGACGTCTACGGCGGCGATTCCTGATACCGGGAATTGCATGCGGGCGACGAGAAATCTCGCCGCCCGCCAACCGGGCCGGAAAAGGGGATGACCGGCCACACCGGAAAACCGGGTAGAGGAGAACGGGCCAGCCGATGCAAAGCGCATGGACGCTGCTCAGTTGGGGGCCGCAGGGGTGGCTGGACGATATCGGCTATGGCGTCTTCGTCACGGCATCACTAGCCGTCGCGACGCTGCCCGTCGGACTGGCGATCGGCTTTTTCGTCGCTCTGGCGAAGCAGTCGCCGGAACCGTCTTTGCGCATCGCGGGCAACATATACACCACCATCTTCCGCGGACTGCCGGAACTGCTGACGCTGTTCCTGGTTTTCTACGGCGCGCAGATCGGCCTGCAGAAACTCATTCATCTGGTCGACCCTGAAGCGACGATCGAGGTCAACAGCTTCGTCTCCGGCATGGTCGCGCTTGGCGTCGTCTTCTCCTCCTATGCCAGCGAAGTCTTTCTCTCCGCCTTCAAGGCGGTTCCGCTGGGCCAGTACGAAGGCGGCTATTCGATCGGCCTGTCCAAGGGCCAGACGATGCGCCTTGTGGTGTTGCCGCAACTGATCCGCATCGCGCTGCCCGGCCTCGCCAATCTGTGGCTCATCCTTCTCAAGGATACGGCGCTGGTGTCGGCCATCGGCCTTTCCGACATCCTGCGGCAGGCGGGCGTCGCCGCTCGCGTGACCAAGCACGCCTTCCTCTTCTTCAGCGTGGCCGCCCTCATCTATCTGGTGCTGGCGATCATCTCGTCGATCGGCATCCACGCCATCGAGCGATCCGTGAGCCGCCAGGAGAACGCGCGATGAGCGCCGCCGCCGCAGGCGCCGACACCATGGCCCCGCCACCGCCGGCGGCATGCGGCTGGTCGCGCCTGCGCATCCTCGGCCACGCGCTGATCTGCCTCTGGGCGCTTCTCGGCATCGCCCTCGTCGGCTATCTGATCTCGGCCTGGAACGCCGAGATCTTCACGAAATACGCGCCCATGTATCTTCAGGGGCTATGGGTGACGCTGTCGCTGGTGGCGATCTCCATCCTGTGCGGGGCGGTGCTGTCGGTTCCGATAGCCTATGCGCGCATGTCGAAGAACCGTTTCGTTTCGGCGCTGGCCTACGGCTATGTCTATCTGTTTCGCGGCACGCCGCTCCTGGCGCAGACCTTCCTGGTTTACTACGGACTCGGCTCCTTCCATGCGGAACTGGCGGACATAGGCCTGTGGGTCTTCTTCCGCGACGCCTTCAACTGCGCGCTGTTCGCCTTCTCGCTCAACACCGCTGCCTATCAGGCCGAAATGCTGCGCGGCGCCATCGAGAGCGTCCCGCGCGGCCAATGGGAGGGCGCCGCTTCGCTCGGCCTGCACAAGTTCCAGACCATGCGCAAGATCATCCTGCCGCAGGCCGCCCTGGTGGCGCTCAGGCCTTATGGCAACGAGGTGATCCTGATGATCAAAGGCTCGGCCATCGTCGCTATCATCACCGTCTACGACCTGATGGGCGTCACCCGGCTGGCCTTTTCGCGCACCTTCGACTTCCAGACCTATCTCTGGGCTGCGATCATCTATCTGCTGATCGTCGAGACGCTGCGGTACGGCATCGAATGGATCGAACGCCGCCTCACCCGCCATCTCAAGCGCTGACTCTCCCGCACCTTTGCGTTAGAAAACCGACCGAACCGGTTTGAAAGGATTCGACTATGGCTCAAGTGGCGTTTCTGGGTCTTGGCGTGATGGGCTATCCGATGGCCGCCCATCTGAAGCACAAGGGCGGCCATGACGTGACCGTCTACAACCGCACCGTGGCCAAGGCCGAGAAATGGGTCGCCGAGCATGGCGGAAAGCTGGCGAAAACGCCGCGCGAGGCCGCCGAAGGCAAGGATTTCGTCTTCTCCTGCGTCGGCAACGACGACGATCTGCGCGAAGTGACCATCGGCGGCGACGGCGCCTTCAAGGCGATGAAGAAGGGAGCCGTTTTCATCGACAACACCACCGCCTCGGCCGAAGTGGCGCGCGAACTTGCGGCGGCGGCGGCAGCTGGCGGGTTCGCCTTCCTCGACGCGCCGGTGTCCGGCGGCCAGGCCGGCGCCGAGAACGGCGTTCTGACGGTGATGGTGGGCGGTGAACAGGACGTATTCGACCGCGCAAAACCCGTCATCGACGCCTATGCGCGCATGATCGGGCTGATGGGACCGGCGGGCGCGGGCCAGCTCACCAAGATGATCAACCAGATCTGCATCGCGGGCCTCGTGCAGGGCCTTTCCGAGGGCATCCATTTCGGCAGGAAGGCCGGCCTCGACATCGAGAAGGTGGTGGAGGTCATTTCCAAGGGCGCAGCCGGGTCCTGGCAGATGGAGAATCGGCACAAGACCATGAACGCCGGCAAATACGATTTCGGCTTCGCGGTCGACTGGATGCGCAAGGATCTCGGCATCTGCCTCGACGAGGCCGACCGCAACGGCGCCAGCCTGCCCGTCACCGCGCTGGTCGATCAGTTCTACAAGGATGTCCAGCAGATGGGCGGCAGCCGCTGGGACACCTCGTCCCTGCTGGCCCGGCTGGAGCGGAGCTGAAACCGGCGCAGAATCCCGCCTGCCGACCCCGAGCGCTCCGCGATTGACGGTTCGCCGCGACAGCGCTTTAGTTCGCCTGAACGAGGCAGGACAATTGCGGACATTCGCCACCACGGTCGCGCTTTTCATGCTTGCGGGCGCGTCGCCCGCTTCGGCAGACGCCAGGCAGGTTTTCTGGAAGGATCTGCGCCCGGCGAACCAGCCGGCGGCAGAGAGCCTTGGCCTGCCGGTCGTCGCCGCCAGCCTGCCCGATCACGGCGAGACGCTCGCCTGGAACGAGCCGGACACCACCGTCGAACTGAAGGGCTATGCCTTGCCCGTCGATCGCGAAGGCGAGATGGTCTACCAGTTCCTGCTCGTGCCGTGGAGCGGCGCCTGCAGTCACATGCCGACGCCGCCGCCCAACCAGATCGTGCTGATCACGCTGCCGAAGCCGTTCCACTTGGAAAGGACCTATGCCGCGGTCTCGGTCACCGGGCTGCTCAGGCAGGACATGGAGCGCAGCCAGCTCTTCATCATGGACGGCCTCGCCATCATTCCGTCCGGTTACGTCTTCAGCAAGGCCACGGTCGCGCCCGCAGACGATGTCCCGGACGCCATCGAAGCGCCGCAGGGACCGAACCCCTGGAAATCGCTCCAGAAAAAGCAGTGACGCTCAGGCGGCGTTGGCGCCCGATTCCTTGTCCAGCGCCATGTAATCCAGCGGCAATTGCGTGGTGAACTTGATCTGTTCCATCGCGAAGACGGACGACACGTCGCGAATCTCGATCTTGGTGATCAGCCGCTTGTAGAAGGCGTCGTAGGCGGCGATGTCGGGGACGACCACGCGCAGCAGATAGTCGACGTCACCGCTCATGCGGTAGAACTCGACCACCTCCGGAAACTCCTGGATGACCTCGGAGAACCGGCGCAGCCACTCATGGCTGTGCGAATTGGTGCGGATCGAAACGAACACGGTGACCCGCACGTTGACCCTCTCCGGATCGAGCAGGGCGACCCGGCGCTGGATGACGCCTTCCTCTTCCAGCTTCTGGATGCGCCGCCAGCATGGGGTGGTCGACAACCCGACCTTCTTGGCGACATCGGCAACGGCGAGCGTCGCGTCATCCTGCAGAAGGCGCAGGATTTTCCGGTCGAGGCGATCCATCTATGGTCTCCAGGAGAAATGATCGTCTATTCTTCCTGTTGTGAGGCGCGATCGCAAGAAAGAAATTCTGCCGATAAGCCGGTTTGACAGAGAATTTTTCCCAAGTTGTCAATCGAGACGACGACGGATTTCTGTCTTCAGGAAAGGAAGCAATTCCATTTCAAACCAGAGATGACGCTTCATCCAACTCGTGTTGCGCCAGGAGGGATGCGGCAACGGCAGCACTTTTCGGGCGGCACCATCGTCCCAGGCCGTGCGCCAGCCGGCCACCGTCTCCGTCAGCGAGCGTTGCCGCGCCGCCGCCATGTGCCAGCGTTGCGCATAAAGCCCGATCGCCAGGACGAGGTCGATCTGCGGCATGGCCGCCATGATTTCGGATCGCCACGCGGGCGCGCATTCGCGCCGGGGCGGCAGGTCGCCGCCCTTGGCGTCCTGCCCCGGAAAGCAGAACCCCATCGGCACGATGGCGAATTTGTCGGTGTCGTAGAACTCCTGTGCGGTAACGCCGAGCCAGTCTCGCAGCCTGTCGCCGGACGCGTCGGTGAACGGAGCCCCGCTGGCATGGACCTTCGTGCCGGGCGCCTGGCCGGCAATCAGGATGCGCGCCTTCGCCGAGAGCCGCACCACGGGATGCGGCTCATGCGGCAAGGGCTTTCCTTCGGGTGTCTCCACGCAAATGCGGCAGGCCCTTATCCGCGCCGTCAGCCGCTCGAGTTCAGTACTCATGGTCCCTGCGCAAGTCCCGCAGATCAGGCCGCCGCGCTCGGCCGCGACGAAACCGCCGCATACCAGCGGCGTACGTTGGCGCAGTCGTCGGGCATCGCTATGCGCGCCGGCTTCATGAAATCGACGGCAATCATCCCGGTGATGTCGGCGATGGAGTAGCGGTCCCCGGCGGCGAATTCGCGGCTCGCCAGCTCGCCGTCGAAAAACCGCAGGAAGGCGATCGCCTTCGGCTTGTTGGCCTCGCCCCATTCGGGAATCTGCGGGATCTCCCAGTCCTTCATGGCCGGATGGATATGGCGGAATGCCTGGGCGACGAAGTTGAACAGGCCGAGTTCCAGTCGGCGCTGCCACATCTCGACCTGGGCCTTGCCGAGCGCACCGGCGCCGAACAAAGCGGGTTCGGGATGAAGCTCCTCGAAATAGCGGCAGATCGCCACCGATTCGGTCAGCACCGTTCCGTCGTCGAGTTCCAGCACAGGCAGCCGCTGCAAGGGATTGCGCCTGGTGACGATTTCGTCCCTGTGCCCCATGGCGCCCATGTCGACAGGCACCAGCGGCACCTCAATCCCCTTCTCCGCCAGGAAAACCCTGACCCGGCGCGGATTGGGCGCGCGGCCTCCGTCGAACAGCTTCATCGTCTTCTCCTGATCGTCATTCTTCTTTGCCTGCCGGCGATTGCCCTCACCGTAACCCAAACAGATGGCGCATCCAGTCGCCAACATGGCTCAATACATCAGGCCTGGGCTCCGCGCGGCCGTCATGTGCGCGCCGCCAGTCCTGCGGTCGGTCGAAGTCTCCGGCCCAGATGCCTGCCCGCACCGCGCGGGCCTGCCGCTCCTCCGCTGCATAATCGCCATAGGCGACCGCCCAGCCAGCCAGCACGAGCGACCTGTTGAGGTCGAGGTCGCCTGCCCTGCACGCGCCGAGCAGCCGGTTGTAGCGGTCGCGCTGCCATCCGTCGCAGGAAACGACGCGTCCGCCGATGAGATCGACCAGCGCCTTGCGGGCCATGCGTCCGCAGGCATAGTCGCCTCCTGCTTTCCGGCATGTCTGCGTGTATTCCGGCGCGTCGATGCCGCGCAGGCGAACGCGTTCGCCCTCGAGCGTCAGCGTGTCGCCGTCATTGACGACCGCCCTTCCCTGCTCGGTCCGCATCGCAATCCGATCGAGCCTCGCCGCCAGAAACGCCAGCAACGCGAAAAGCGCGATGGTCAGGCCATAATCGAACAGCCGCCGCCAGGGACTGCGCTTCGACCGCGGAGGTAAGCGGCGCGGGCGATTCCACCGCATCCGGCTCATATGGCAAACCGTTGGTTAATCATTCCGCCGTAGCGTTGAAACACGAAGCCGCTGCCCGCGTAAATTGAAGTTCTTCATGTCGTTGCAACGCTCGAACACAGCGGACAAGAATATTGTGGACCGTAGCAAGCGGCACCGCAACACCGATGTCGCGCGCGCTGTCCGCAAGACGAGGGACCGGCTTTCGCAGCAGTCCGGCAATCCCGACTTCGACCGCGAACTGTTGAAACTGCATGCCCGCGCCATGGTCGGCGGCGCGACGGCGGTGCCGCTGATGGTCGTGGCGATCGCCGCAGCCGGCCTTCTCGCCGGCATGAGCGGCCAGGCGCTGGTTTGGGCGCTGATCGCCGTCTGCTGCTACTCGGCGCTTGCCATCGTCGCCCGGCGAGTCGACCGGACCGATATCGCCGACATCAAGCCGAGATCGGCGCGCTGGCAGTTTCTCGTCGCGCATTTTCTCAGCGGCTTGGGCTGGGCGTATTTCGCCTCGCTGGGCTGCGGCACCTGCGGAATCGACCAGTTCCAGGTCATCAAGGCGGTCATCCTGCTGCTGGCGATGGCGGTCACCGCCATTATGGCCTCGTCGCTGCGCAGCGCGCTGCTTCTGACCTTCGCGATGCCTGTGGCGGTGTATGCCTATTCGGGCGCCAGGCTATGGATGCCGGTCGAGGCCATCATGCTCGGCCTGCTTGTGGTGGCGCTGCCATTCTTCGCCTATGTGGCGCGCCACCTCAATCGCTCGTCGGTCATGCTGCTGTCGTTCCGCAGCGAAAAGGACGCGCTGATCGCCGAACTGGAAACCGCCAAGGCCATGTCCGACGAGGCGCGCCGGCGCGCCGAGGACGCCAACCTCGCCAAGTCGCGCTTCCTCGCCTCGATGAGCCACGAACTGCGGACCCCGCTGAACGCCATTCTCGGCTTCTCGGAGGTCATGGCCAACGAAGTGCTCGGCCCGATGGGCAATGCCAGCTACCGCGATTACGCAGCCGACGTGCATGCCTCGGGCCAGCACCTGCTCGACCTCATCAACGAGATTCTCGACCTGTCGCGCATCGAAGCCGGCCGCTACCAGCTCAACGAGGAGCCGGTTTCGCTGCTGACCATCGTCGAGGACTGCTGCCACATGATGGAATTGAGGGCGCGCAACAAGGACATCCGCGTCGTCCAGGAGTTCGAGCCTGCCCTGCCCCGCCTCTTCGCCGACGAGCGCGCCGTGCGGCAGATCGCGCTCAACCTCATGTCCAACGCCATAAAATTCACGCCCATGGGCGGCGAGGTGCGGGTGCGAGTCGGCTGGACGGCTGGCGGCGGACAGTATGTCTCTATCAAGGACAACGGTCCGGGCATTCCCGCCGACGAGATTCCGGTGGTGCTTGCCGCCTTCGGCCAGGGCGCCATCGCCATCAAGAGCGCCGAGCAGGGAACCGGCCTCGGCCTTCCCATCGTGCAGGGGCTGGTTGCGATGCATGGCGGCGAATTCGATCTCAACTCGCGGCTGCGCGAGGGCACCGAGGCGATCGCCATCTTCCCGCCGACCCGGGTCATGGAAGAACTGCCTGCCGTACCGATGAAGACCGTGGGCGGCGCCCGCAGACGCTCCGCCTGATGGTCAATTCCGCCCGAAAACCAGGGCCGAGCCGGAAGCGACCGCCGCGGCCGTCTTGACCAGTTCCACGGCTAACGCACCGCCGGCACCCTGTCCCTCGGCGATCCCGAGATCGAGCAGCGGTTCGAAGCCCAGCCGGGTCGCCGCCTTGGCCGTCGCCGGGTCGGCAGGCCGCATCGCCAGCAGGCAATGGTCGAGCGCGTGCGGATCGATCGCCTTCAGCACCGCACCGGCCGCCAGCGCCGTCGCCCCGTCGAGCAGCACCGGCACCTTCTGCACACGCGCGGCGACGATCGCCCCTGCAAGCGCCGCGAATTCGCGCCCGCCCAGCCTGCGCAATGCTTCCAGCGGGTCACTCAGGTGAGGCCCGTGCAGCGCAAGCGCGGCGTCCACCGCCCGCTTGCGCGCCGCAGCATCGTCACCTTCACCGGAAGCCGTCCATTCTGCGGCCTCCCCCCCGAACAGTGCCGCGAAAAGCGCCGCTGCGGCGACCGCGCCGCCATCGCCCATTCCCGCAAGGCAAAGCAGGTCGACGTCGCCGGCGACCGCCTCCATGCCGAACGCCATCGTGGCCGCGCAGCCGCGCTCGTCCAGCGCCGCTTCGCGCGTGATGTCGCCGACCGGCAGGTGCAGGGCGAGATCGAATACCTTGAGCCCGAGATCGGCGGCGACGCAGGCCTGACTGACGACCGCTCCGCCGGAAGCGATGAACTCGACGGCGTCGGCGGTGGTCGGCGAAGGCGGCGCCACGCCGTGCGTTCCGGCGAAGACCGCCACCAGCGGCCGCGCGACCAGAGGCGGGAACCGCCCGCTCCAGGCCGCAAGCCAGGTCGCCACGTCCGCAAGTTTCCCGAGCGGTCCTTGCCGGGCGGCCGCCCTGGCGAACACGCTTCGCGCCCGCGTCGCCGCATCTTCGTCCGACGGCGGAAGCGCGGCGAGCAGATTGCGTATATCGTCGAAGGGAAGCGCGCTGGCCGTCATGAAACCGTTTCCTGTTTGGCCTGCGCATAGCCCTATGGCGGCGGCTGCACAACCACGAGGCTGAAACCGGTCGCTGTGCCACACCATCGGGCTTGCAACCGCAACATCCCTGTCCCATGTGGAGTGATGTGAAGGAAATTCCATGACCGCCATCGAATCGCCCTGCATCCTGGTCTGCTCGATCGACATGAAGACCGGCTATTGCTTCGGCTGCGGCCGGACGCGCGACGAGATTTCGGCCTGGATCGATATGACGCCGGAGGCGCGCCGCGAGGTGATGGCGCAACTGCCGGCACGGCTGGAGACGGTGGAGCGCAAGCCGCGCCGCGAAACGCGGCGGGCCCGCATGGCGCGCGAGCGCGGTCAGGTGGTTTGACGTCCGTGAACAGGCTGCTCTGGGTCATCCTCGGCATTATCGGTATCGCGACCGTTCTTCTGATGTGGAACGACTCGTCGGGCCGCACGCTCGGCATCGAAAACGGTGATTTCGGCCAGTTGGTCTGGCTCGGCCTGCTGGCTCTCGTCATCGGCGCCGGCCTGATCGGCCCGGGGCGGCGGCTGGGTCATATGGCGCGCGGGCTGGGCGCCTGGGCGCTCGTCGCGCTCGTGCTGGTCGCCTTCTACCAGTATCGCTACGAGTTGCAGGACGTCGCCAGCCGCGTGACGGCCGGCCTCATTCCCGGAAGCCCCCTGGCGCTCGGGACCGAGGACGGGCGCGCGACCGTGACGCTGGACAAGGGCGGCAACGGCCATTTCGAGGCGCGTGTGCTCATCAACGGCAGGTCGATCGACGCGGTGGTGGACACCGGCGCGACCAGTACGGTCCTGACCGCAGACGATGCGGTCGCGGCGGGCTTCAACCCTGCCGTATTGACCTACACCGTTCCGGTCTCGACGGCCAACGGCAACACCAAGGCGGCGGCGGTGCGTACCGACGAGATTTCCATCGGTGGCATCGTGCGCAGGAACATGACCGTCCTGGTGGCGCCGCCCGGCACCCTGTGGCAAAGCCTTCTCGGCATGAATTTCATCGGCTCGCTGTCGGGCTTCGACGTTCGCGGCGACAGAATGGTCCTGCGCGACTGAATTGGCGCAGTTCAAGCCGCCTCGTCGGCCGGCGCCTCGAAATCGACCGCCTCGAAAGCAGCGCGTAGCACCTCCGACGCGGCACCGGGCCGAGTGGCGTCGGTCGACAGGATCTGGCGCCAGCGCCGCGCGCCGGGCCGCCCATGAAAAAGCCCCACCATATGGCGCGTGACATGCGTGAGTCGCCCGCCGCTGGCGATGTGACGACCCGCATATTCCGCCATCGTCTCGACCAGCGCCTCAAAATCGAAAGACCCCGCGCCAGCGCCTTGGAAGCCGGCATCGACGCCCGCAAGGATGGCCGGCGTATAGTAGGCGGCGCGTCCCAGCATGACGCCATCGACATGCGCCAGATGCGCCGCCGCCTCGCTGAGCGTCTGGATGCCCCCATTGATGCCGATGAAGCGTCCGGGACATCGCGCCTTCAATCGATACACCCGTCCGTAATCCAGCGGCGGAATGTCCCGGTTCTCCTTCGGGCTCAGGCCTTCCAGCCAGGCCTTGCGGGCGTGCACCCACAATGCGTCCGCCCCGGCATCGAACACCCCGTCCGCCAGCGCGTCCAGCGCCGATTCGGGATCCTGGTCGTCCACCCCGATCCGGCATTTCACCGTGACGGGCACCGCCACCGCCGCCTTCATCGCCGCGACGCACTCGGCGACGAGCGCCGGCGTCTTCATCAGGCAGGCCCCGAACGTGCCCGATTGGACCCGGTCTGACGGGCAGCCGACATTGAGATTGATCTCGTCATAGCCGAAATCGGCCCCGATCTTCGCGGCCTCGGCAAGCTTTTGCGGGTCCGAGCCGCCGAGCTGCAGGGCGACCGGATGCTCGGCCGGGTCGAAACCCAGCAGCCGCTCCCGCGCGCCATGAAGGACCGCATCGGCAACCACCATCTCGGTGTAGAGCAAGGCCTGCCTGGTCAATTGCCGGTGGAAGAACCGGCAATGCCGATCCGTCCAGTCCATCATGGGGGCGATGGAGAGCATCTTCTCTTTGTTCTTCAATATCTTATCGTACATATCGATCAGATTGGATCGTCATCCTGCGATCAAGCCGGGTGTGTCTTACCTCTTTTGATCTCTCCGCGCACGGATTTGCTGCACGGCCGCAACCATTGCCCAAAATTGGGAGGGACATGCGGCGAGCGCAAATCCGTTTGGAAGCAAAGCCTTCTGGATTGGCGTATCAAAGTCCCGAGATCGAGGTCTTCGGTCAGCCGGCGCGGCCCGGTCGGGAGGATGCCGGGCGGCCGACGAGCCGCTCGCGGTCGGGCAGGATGTGGACCGACGACGGCGACGGCGTGAGGACGATCTTCCCACCTACCTCGACCATGTGTGTTTCAGCGGGATTGGCGACGTCGACCAACCATTCGCCAAGCCCTTCGATCTCCACCAGATATTCGGCGACATTGCCCAGGAACATGGCGCGCCGCACCGTGCCCTGGAATGCGCCCTGCCCCGTTTCGGTCATCCGCATGGCTTCCGGCCGCACGACGACCTCCGCCTTCGCGCCGGCCTCCAGGCCTGACAGATTGGGCACGGAGATATTGACGTCACCGATCCGCAGCGTGCCGCCGTCCACGACCGTGGCGGTCGCGAAATTGGCCTTGCCGATGAAATCGGCGACGAAACGGCTTGCCGGCCTGGCATAGATTTCATGCGGCGTGCCGCGTTGCTCGATGCGGCCGGCGTTCATCACCACGATCTCGTCGGAAATGCTCATCGCCTCGACCTGGTCATGCGTCACGTAGATCGAGGTGATGCCGACGCGCTGCTGCAACTCGCGGATTTCGATGCGCATCTGCTCGCGCAGCTTCGCGTCGAGATTGGAGAGCGGCTCGTCGAACAAAAGCACTTTCGGTTCCATGACGATGCAGCGCGCCAGCGCCACGCGCTGCTGCTGGCCGCCGGACAACTGGCTGGGCGAGCGCTTCGCGTAGCCGCCAAGGCCGGTCTGCTCGAGCACACGATTGACACGCTCATCGATCTCGGCGGTCGGCAGCTTGCGCAGCCTCAGGCCGAAGGCGACATTCTCGAACACGTCGAGATGCGGGAAGATGGCGTAGGATTGGAACACCATCGCGGTGTCGCGCCTGTTGGGCGGATCGTCGTTGACGCGCCGCTCGCCGAAGAAGATGTCGCCGGAGGTCGGCTCCTCGAAACCGGCGATCATGCGAAGCAGCGTGGTCTTGCCGCAGCCGGACGGGCCGAGCAGCGTGACCAGCTTCCCGGCCGCGATGTCGAGGTCGATATCCTTGACCGCCGCGACGGTGCCGCCGTCGGGTGAAGCGAAGAGCTTGTTCAGGTCGGAAATCCGGATCGCGTCTGTCATCAGAACCTCACCATGGACGTGTGCCGGCTCCAGCGGCCGATCGCGAACGAGATGACGGCGATGGCGATCAGCACGATGACGATCACGACCACGCTGAACGCCGCGGACACGCCGAGCCGGCCGGAGCCGACCTGGTTGAGGATCTGCACCGTCATCAGGTTCCAGTTGGCCGAGACCAGGAAGATGGCGGCGCTGATCGCCGTCATGGCGCGCACGAAGGCGTAGACCAGGCCGGAGAAGAAGGCCGGCGCGATCAGCGGCAGCGTCACCTTGCGGAAGGTGGTCAGCGTGGTTGCGCCGAGGTTCTGCGCCGCCTCCTCGATCGACGGGTCGATCTGGCGCAGTACCGCGATGCCGGACTGGATGCCGACCGGCATATAGCGGAAGACGAAGCACAGGACGAGGATGGCGAAGGTGCCGGTCAGCACCAGCGGCGGCGCGTTGAAGGCGAGGATGTAGCCGATGCCGACCACGGTGCCCGGCACCGCGAAGGACAGGATCGAGCCGAACTCCAGCGCCGTGCGGCCCGGGAAGGTTCGCCGCACCACCAGAAAGGCGACGATCATGCCGAGCAGGCCGCTGACCGGCGTCGAGACGATGGCCACGAGCAGCGTGTCCTTCACCGAATCCAGCCCGACGTCGAAGACATAGGCGAAGTGGGCGAATGTCGGCGTGTAGTTGAAGCCCCAGACCTTGGTGAAGGCGCCGACCAGGATGACGGCATAAAAAGCCGCCACCAGCAGCGCGAACAGCACGAGGATGGCGTAGAGCAGCCATTTCACCGGCCGGCTGACGATCTTCGAGGTCGAGGCGGTCGGCTTGCCGGTGACTGTGATGTATTGCCGCTTCGACAGGTAATAACGCTGGATGGCGAAGGCGGTCATCGACGGGATCAGCAGCACGATGGCCAGCGTCGCGCCGCGCGCCAGGTTGAACGAGCCGGTGATCTCCAGATAGGCCTGCGGCGCCAGCATCGGGAAGGCCGCGCCCGCCAGCACCAGCGGGTTGCCGAAATCGGCCATCGATTCGATGAAGACGACGAGGAAGGCGCTGGCGATGCCGGGCAGCGACAGCGGCAGGCTGACCTTCCAGAAGGTCTGCCAGCGTGTCGCGCCGATGTTCAAGGCCGCATCCTCCAGCGTGGGGCTGAGCGAGGCGAGCACGCCCCGCAGCGACAGGTAGGCGATCGGCGCGAAGGTGAAGATCTGCGACAACACGACGCCGTGGAAACCGTAGATGGAGAAGTCCGTCAGGCCCAATAACTGCTTGGTGACCAGCCCGCTGAAGCCGAAGAGAAAAAGGATCGATACGGCGCTGACGAAGGGCGGCGAGACGATCGGCAGGATCGTCACGTAGTGCAGCAGGCGCTTGCCAGGCACGTCGAGCCGCGTCAGCACGAAAGCGGCCAGATAGCCGAGCGCGACCGAAAGCACGCCGACCACAACGCCCACGCTGAGGCTGTTGAAGAGCGCGTTGCGATAGAGTTTTCGGCCGGCGAGTTCACCATAGCCCGCCAGCGTCCAGCCACCGTCGTCGCCCTGGAAGCTGGCGAGCAGCACGCGCACCAGCGGATAGATGACGAAGACGGCGATCGACAGAGCGATCGCCGCCAGCAGGACCAGGAGAACCGGGTCCCGCGCCAGCACGCGCAGTTGCGAGCGCGCTTTGCCGGTCACAGGATGCGCCTCACTGGCCGAGCACGTCCTTGGTCCAGCGCTCAACCAGCCGCTTCTTGTTCTCGGCGGCGAATTTCGGGTCGCTTGCCACGAGCTTGATCTGGTCCAACGCCGGCACGCCGGAACCGCCGGAGACGTCGCTGCGGATCGGCAGGAAGTAGGTCTTGGTGGCACTGAGCGCGCCCTGCCCGTCCTTCGAGGTCATCCAGTCGACTAGCTTCTTGGCCTCGTCCATATGCTGCGCGCCCTTGAGGATCGACATGGAAGCGACCTCGTAGCCGACGCCCTCGCTCGGGAACACGACCTTGACCGGATAGCCCTCGTCGGCGAGCTTCAAAAAGCCCGGCGTGAACTGGATGGCCAGCGGCGTCTCGCCGACGCCGAGCGCGCCGGACGGCGCGGTGCCCGACTGCGTGTAGGTCTGCACGTTCGGATTGATCGCCTTCATGTAGTCGAAGGCGCCGTCCTCGCCGCGCTCCTCGATCAGCGTCAGGATCATCGAATAGGCCGTGCCGGACGATTGCGGCGACGGCATCTGGATCAGGCCTTTATAAGCCGGGTTCTTCAGGTCTTCCCACGAAGCCGGCACCGGCGCCTTGCGGCTTTCCAGTATGTCGGTGCGCACGCCGAAGGCGAGCGGATTGGTGTAGATGGCGTGCCAGTAGCCGTCCTTGTCCTTGAAGTCGTCCGAAAGCGCCGAGGCATTGGCGGAAACGTAAGGCTCGGTCAGGCCGCGCTCCTTGGCCAGGATATGGTTTTCGCTCGGCGCGCCGAACCACACATCGGCTTGCGGGTTCGCCTTCTCGGCCTCGATGCGCGACAGCGCCGGTCCGGACGACAGGAACACCATCTGCGTCTCCACGCCGGTCGCCTTGGTAAAGGCGTCGAGAAGTTTCCTAGCATTCTCCTCGTCGACGCTGGAATAGACGGTCAGCGCATGCGCGGAACTCATGCCGAGAAGCGACGCCAGCGCCGCGGCGGCGAAGGTCTTGAGCGAAAATTTCATGGTTTTCTCCCTGGGTTTTTATTATGAAATAATAAGCCGGCAAATCACCGGCGCAATCCGCCGCGTTCGAATTTCCGAAATACTTCTCTTCGATGCGATATCGGCCGTTCAATCGACATTGATCACCCTGACGTCATCCAGAACGTCCGCCGCCTGCAAATGGCGGGCGGCGTTCCCGTTCGTCACAAGCACGTCAAGGTCGCGCACATGCGCGATCCGATGCGGCGCGCGGCGTCCGAATTTCTCGTGGTGAACGACGAGCACGACCTTGCGGGCCTGCTTCAGGATCGACTTGGTCAGGTCGACCTCCATCGGATCGAATTCCAGTATGGTTCCGTCCTCGTCGACAGCATTCGCCCCGATCAGCGCCACGTCGAACTTGAACCGGGTCCGGCTCTCGTCAGAAACGGTCAGGATTGCCGGATCCTTGTTCCGCACGTAGCCGCCGTAGATGTAGACGGTCGCGTCGGTGTTGATCGCACAGGTGTAGGCGACGTCCAGGTTCGGCGTGGCGATCAGGCAGCCGGGATGGCGGGCGACGATCTCGTGCAGGGAGGCGAAGGTCGTCCCGAGGCCGACGAAGACAGTGGCATTGTCGGTGAAGAACTCCTCGAGCGCCATCACCAGCTTCTTCTTGACGCCGGCCTGCTCGCTCTGCCGTTCCTGATAGCCGTACAGGACCCTGCCGGGCGCCGCGAAAGCACCGCCGAAGCCTTTCTGGATCAGCCCGTTGCTGTCGAGTATGTGCAGGTCGCGCCGGATCGTCTGCTGCGTGACCGAGAACCGCGCGGCAAGCTCGGCCACCGACACGGCGCCGTTGCTGCGGACGGCCTCCAGGATGGCGGCGCGACGCCCGGTCAGAACACCGCTCATCTCAGCTTCACTCCAAGGTAGGTCCGGTCGTCGGTGAGCGCCGCCGCCGTCGTGCCCTTCGTGCTGAGGAAATCGCCGATCTTGTTTGGATCACGCTCCTCGACATATCGGAACGACTTCTCCCAGGAGGCGACGCCGAAGTCCTCGCCGGGCAGGAAATAACCGTCGGAAAACAGTTCGATGCTCTCGATATCCGCAAGGCGATAGCTGCGCGTCTCGATATATTTGTCCGGCACGCCGAAACCGTCGAGCCCGCCGTAACCGAGCACCCTGTCGGTGACGTTCTGGAAATCCCCCTGCCCGTGCGCGATGCCTTTGTGGAACAGTTCGAGCAGTTCCCATTCGGGAACATGCGGCAGCCGCGCGCGGCAGGCAGCGAGCGCCCGCGCTTCGATCTGCGCCAAAGCGTCCGCATCGGCGGTTGGCGACCCCTTCTGCTGGTATCGTGTGCCCTGCCAGGTCAGCGCGGCGGAAAAGCGGTCGCAGGCCGCCTCGTCATGACCCAGTTCGGCAAAATGGCGCCAGGCTTCGCGGCGAAGGATCGACGTCACATCGTCCAGCGGCTTCAGCACCTGGAACAGGTCGGTTCCGTTGAAGCGCGCGCCGCTGTCGCCCACGGCCACCACTTCGAGCCTGTCCTCGAAGCAGAAAGCCAGCATGACCGTACAGCCGCCGCGAAGCTTCCAGTCGTCTTTCGCACGCTCCAGAGCCCCGTTGGCTTCGTAGCCGGCACGGATCGCGCCATCGAGATAGGCGATGAGTTCAACCGGTCCGCGATAGTGCAGATGCTCGGCGTCCGAACGCCCCTGGGCGAGCAGGAAGGTCTCGACGGCACGGCGCACCGTGCGGGAGGCGAACCGGCCTGACAGCATGCCGTCATAGGTCGTGCCGTTGCGGTCGGTGACGCCGTCGATCACGGCGTAGCCCAAGTCCGGCATGATGACGAGGCTGTCCTCGTTCATCTCGGGATGCCCGAATTTCTTGCCGAGCGTGAATGCTTCGAGGTGCTTCATGGTCACGGAGAAAGAGCGCGCCGAAGCCGCTCCGAACCTTTCATCTGAAGGCGAGTACAACTATCAGGGACGCCGCCCGACGCAGCATACCCGTCGGACGGGCGGCGCCCCGATAGGAGCGCCGCCCGCCATGATCTTACTGGCCGGTCGCAGCCCGCCACTTCTCTAGGATCGCCTCAGTGCCGCCGAGCTCGGCGAGCGACTTCAGCTTCACCAGCTTGAGACTGGTCAAATCGGGCATGCCTTCCGGACCGCCGACATCGGTGCGCGCCGAGCGGCGGCCGATCTCCTTGACGAGCGTCTCCTGCGTCGACTTGGACAGGGCCCAGTCGATGAACTTCTTGCCGCCGTCCGGGTTGGGGCCTCCCTTGACCAGGGCGACGCCGTCAGGCGTGGCGATCGTGCCGTCGGTCAGGTGCACGATCGACATCGGCGAGCCGCCCTTCACATAGAGGAGCGCGTTGTCTTCCAGCGTCAGGCCCATCGACGTCTCGCCGTCGGCGACATAGCGCGGCACCGCACCCGAAGAATCGCTCAGGACGAAGTTCTTGGCGATCTTGTCGTATTCGTCCCAGCCCTTGTCGCCGAAGATGGTGAGCACGCCCTGCAACTGCTGCAAGGCGGAGCCCGAATTGTCGGCGCGAGCCGAAGTGATCTGCCCCTTCCACTTCGGATCGGCCAGTTCGGCCCAGCTCTTGGGCGCCTGGTCGAGCGGCAGGATGCTGGTATTGACCGCAAGCACGTAGACCACGCCGGTGTAAGGCGTCCACGCGTCGTTCTGGATCAGGCTGGTGTTGATCTTGTCGTAGTCGGCGGGCTTGTAGGGCTCCAGAATATCGGCAAGCTCGGTCAGCGCGCTGCCGGAGATGGACCAGATCACGTCGGCGGCCGGATTTGCCGCCTCCGCCTTGGCGCGCCTGGCGACATCGCCCGAACCCATCTTGACCACTTCGGCCTTGAGTCCCGTGTCCTTCTCGAAAATCGGCAGCAGCTTGTCGACGATGGACGAGTTATGGGCCGTATAGACGACCACCGGCTTGTCCTGCGCCAATGCCGGTCCGGCCAGGGCGGTCGACGCGACGAGCGCGGCAGCCATCGCCAAAAATGTACGTTTGCGAATATTCATCAGGTCCTCCCTTTTCATTTTCGACCATATTTTGTCGGTTTTGATACTGGTATGAATTCGCGGTTGTTGCAATCCGAAAATTATGCCTTACTGCCCCGAAAAGGGGAGGAGACGAATGGCGTATCTGGCCATCACCGGAGCGACCAAGCAGTTCGGTGATTTCCGGGCGCTCGATAATGTCTCGATCGCAGTCGAGCGTGGCGAATTCTTCACGCTTCTGGGGCCGTCCGGCTGCGGCAAGACCACCCTGCTCCGCTCGATCGCCGGCTTCAACGACCTGACCTCCGGATCGATCACCCTGGACGGCTCGGATCTGCGCAAGATACCGCCGCACAAGCGCGACATCGGCATGGTGTTCCAGGACTACGCGGTGTTTCCGCATCTCAGCGTCTTCGACAATGTCGCCTTCGGCCTGAAACCGCGCAAAGTCGCGGCGCCGGAGGTCAAGAAGCGCGTCGGCGAGGCGCTCGCCGCCGTCAGGCTGACGGCGCTGGCCGAGCGCATGCCGGCGGCCATGTCGGGCGGCCAGCAGCAGCGTATCGGCATCGCGCGCGCCATGGTCATCAACCCGCGTCTGCTTTTGATGGACGAGCCGCTGTCCAACCTGGACGCCAAGCTGCGCATCGAACTGCGCGAGGAAATCCGCGACATCCAGAAGCAGATCGACATCGCCGCCATCTACGTCACGCACGACCAGGAGGAAGCGCTGGCGATCTCCGACCGCATCTGCGTGATGAGCGCCGGCCATGTCGAGCAGATCGGCACGCCGCAGCAGATCTACGGCGATCCGCAGACGATCTTCGTCGCCCGCTTCGTCGGCACCCTGAACACGCTAGCGCCGGGGGCTGCGCTCGGAAAACTGGTCTCCGACCTCGGGCTGCCCTCCGACGGCATCGAGGCATGGACCGCGCGCCCCGAGCGGCTGGAACTCGCCGAGCCGGGACAACCGGCGCCCGACGGCGCGGCCAGCCTGGCCGGCAGCGTCACCAAAAACACCTATCTCGGCCGCGAGGCGCATGTGCAGGTGGAGACGGAAGCAGGACCGCTCATCGTACAGCTTGCCGATCCAGGCATGGGCGGCGGACTGGGCAGCGGCAGGAAGGTCTCGGTCGTCATACGCCGCGACGCGCTGATGGGCTTCGACGCGGCCGGCAAGCGCGTCGCCACGGGGGCCTGACGCCATGCCGCGGCTCAATTTCTGGACGATCGTCGCGATCCTGACCTGGCTGCTCCTGCTCGGGCTGCTGTTCGTGCCGGTCGGATCGGTCCTCCTGTCTTCGTTCTACGACGAGGCCGGCAATTTCACGCTTGTCAACTACGCCAAGTTCGTCAGCGAACCGCGCTTTCACCAGGCATTCCTCAACACGCTGGTCGTCGGCTTCGGCGGCCTGATCGGGGCGCTGCTGCTCGGCTCCATCATGGCCTTCTGCATCTCGCGCTTCGTCATCGCCGGCGCCCGCTTCGTCTCGCTGCTGGCGATCCTGGCACTGGTCTCGCCGCCCTTCATCGGCGCCTATTCCTGGATCGTGCTGTTCGGTGGCGGCGGGCTGGTGCGTCAGTGGCTGCGCGCCGTGGGCATCAACATCCCGCCCATCTACGGCCTGACCGGCATCCTCATGGTCTTCGCCTTCAAGTTCTATCCTTACGTCTACCTGATGGTCTCGGGCGCGCTCTCCAACGTCAACCGTTCCTTGGAGGAGGCAGCCGAGGGCCTCGGCCTGACGCCGTTGCAGCGCACCTTCAAGATTTCCTTCCCGATGGTGTTTCCCGCCCTGTCGGCCGGCGGGCTGCTGGCGCTCATCCACGCCATCGCCGACTTCGGCACGCCGCGCCTGCTCGGCCGCGGCTACAATGTGCTGGCAACCGAAGCGTTCGCACTTTACTCGGCCGAAATCGGTTCCAACATGGCGATGGCCACCACCATCAGCGTGTTCCTCATCGCCGTTTCGATGTTCTTCGTCATGCTGCAGCGCTACATGTCGCGCCGCAACGTCTACCACGGCAACATGATCAACAAGCCGATCAAGATCAAACTGACAGGTTGGCGCAACGCACTGGCGCATTTCGCGGTCTACGCCATCGGCTTCCTCGGCGCCCTGCCGGTCATCATCTCGATCGTCTATTCCTTCCGCAAGACCAGCGGCCCTGTATTCCAGCCGGGCGTCAGCCTGCAAAGCTACGAGCGCATCCTGTTCAACCTCGCCGACGTGGTGCGCAATTCGCTCTCCTTCTCGATATCGGCCGTAATCCTCATCGTCATCGTCGGAACGCTGGTCGGCGTGCTGGTGGCGCGGCGCACCAACCTCAACACCTCGCTGCTCGACGGTGCCTTCATGATTCCCTATGTCATGCCTGGCATCGTCATCGGCATTGCCTTCATCGCAGCCTTCAACACCGGGCCGGTGGTGCTGACCGGCACGGCGGCGATCATCGTGCTGTCGATCTTCATCCGCCGCCTGCCCTATTCGGTTCGCACCACCGCCTCGTCGCTCAGACAGATCTCGCCTTCGATGGAGGAGGCAGCCATTTCGCTCGGATACAGTCCGTTCCGCGCTTTCCTGAAGATCACCGTGCCGCTGATCGTTCCAGGCATCGTCGCCGGCGGCATGCTGAGCTTCGTCACCGCGATCAACGAACTATCGTCGTCGCTGGTGCTCTATGTCGGCTCGACCATGACCATGCCGGTGCGCATCTATCTGCTCATCCTCGACGGCGACTTCGGCACGGCCGCGGCCATGTCGTCGATCCTGCTGGTGTTGAGCGGCGTCGCCGTCTACCTCGCCTTCCGCCTGATGGGCCGGAACGAGCAGGCGTTGCTGTGAACGGCATGCGGCTCGAACTTGGGTTGGGGCTCGTCTCGATCGGCAGGAAATGGGGCGTCCGCGACGTGGCGCCGCCGAGCGAAAGCCAGGCGCGAGAACTTCTCTCGACGGCCCTCGAACTCGGCATCAGGACATTCGACACCGCGCCCGCCTATGCGGCCAGCGAGGCCATTCTCGGCCGCTTCCTTGGCGACCTGCCCGCAGAACAACGCGCCGGGCTGACGATCATGACCAAGGCCGGAGAGCATTGGGACGCGGAGTCGGGCGACACCGTCGTCGACCACAGCTACGACGCGCTGCGGCGCAGCATCGATCGAAGCCTCGAACTGCTGGGTCCGGTCGCCGTGCTGCAGATTCACAAGGCCACCGAGGACGTGGTGGGCAACGCAGATGTCCTCAAGGCCATCGACTATGCCCGAAGTGCCGGAATCCTCCGGTTCGGCGCGAGCGTCAGTACGGTGGAAGCCGCACGGCGGGCAATCGAAACCGAAATCTATTCCAGCCTGCAGTTTCCCCTCAACGAAAGCGACCGGAAGTTCCTGTCCCTTCTTCCGGACATGGCGACTTCAAACGTCCGTCCCGTCATCAATCGCCCTTTTGCCATGGGCGCGCTCGTCCAGTCGCACGAAGGCCAGGAGCCAGGAACAGCCGCCTTCGCGTTCCTGAAAAATCATGTCGGCGATGGTGTCGTTCTGACCGGAACGGGAAAGTCGACGCATCTCCGGGAAAATGTCGCGTCCTTCAACGCGGCGGTTTCGGCGCGGGCCTGATCTCGGTAGATCCGATTTCGACTGGCCCGATTTCGACTGGGCAGTCACCGGCGGCGGTCCATTGGCCACGGTCCCAGGCCACGGGGCCGATCCGCCTTCATCTGGCCTTGTGATCGGGGATCAGGTCCACCGGGCTGATTTCGAGGATTTCCAGCGTTCGCCGCAAGAGCCGCACCTCGTTTTCCGCAAGATGCCTGTCGGCCTTGGCGATATCGGCCATGTGCTTCGCCAGTTCCTTGCGCCGGCCCACGTCGAGGCCACGGAACATCGCCATCGCCTGGGAGCCGGTGGTCTCGTAACCGAAATCGTTGAGATAATCGATCACGCCGTCCAGGCTGGATTCAGGGATCGCGAACGATTCCACACAGATGCGGCGAAAGACCTCCATTTCGCTTTCGCTGACGGTGCCGTCGGCCAGGATCATGCGAAACAGCAGAAGGAGTTCGGCCGACAGCACCGGATCGTCGGCCACCTTCCGCACGCCCGGATCGCCGTCGAGAAGCGCCAGGAACTGATCCAGCAATGCAACGACCATGACGTCCTCTGCCTGACCACCGGTTGCTGTGGAATCCGCTTGCGCAAACCGGCGCGCCGTGATGGATGGCTCGCGTTCACGATCGCGCCGGCCCCCTTATATCACAATGTTCGATCTCGCCATCACCACCATTGCGATGCTTGCCGCCGCCGCTTTCGCGGCCGGTTTTGTCGATTCCATCGCCGGCGGCGGCGGATTGATTTCGGTGCCGGCATTGCTTCTGGCAGGCTTCACGCCGGTGGAGAGCCTCGGCACCAACAAGCTTCAGGGCCTGTTCGGCACCGGCTCCGCGACACTGGCCTATGCCGCCAGCGGTCAGGTCGATCCGCGCCGGCAATGGCGCGCCGCGGTCCTGTCTTTCTTCGGCGCCGCGCTCGGCGCACTGGCCGCCACACGGGTGCCGGACGACATATTGCGCGCCGCGCTTCCGATCGTGCTGATCGCGATCGCGCTCTATTTCGCGTTGAAGCCCAATCTCGCCGATGTCGACCGCGCCGAACGGCTGTCGCCGCTGCGTTTCTCGGCGACGCTGGTGCCTTTGATCGGCTTCTACGACGGCGTTTTCGGCCCCGGCGCGGGATACTTCTTCATGCTGGCTTTCGTGGCACTTGCCGGCTACGGCGTTCTCAAGGCGACCGCCCATACCAAGCTGCTCAACTTCGCCTCCAATATCGGCGGCTTCGCGGTTTTCGCCATCGCCGGCGTGATCCATTGGAAGATCGGCGTCCTGATGGGGGCGTGCCAATTCCTGGGTGCCCGCGTCGGCGCGCTGCTGGCTGTACGCATCGGCGCCCGGTTGATCAAGCCGCTGCTCGTCGTGGTGTGCGTGGCCCTGGCCTTCAAGCTGCTCGCCGATCCGCAGAACCCGCTTCGGACGCTGATTGGTGTCTGAGCGGAGCGGTGATAATCTTGCCTTGCACGAATCATCTTGTGAGGAGGCAAGCATGAATTTGAGCGCACCAACCCAGATTGTCTTCATCATAACCGTCATCATCGCCATCATCGGCCTGCTGATGGCTTTCAGCGTCTTCAGCCTCGGGTCGATATCGGCCTTCTGGGTGATGACGATCGCCTATGTCGTCTTGGCGATCGCCTGCCTGATGCGCGGCGCCTGACGCCGTCGTTTCTCCCATTGAAAGCGCCGGCCTGTCCGGCGTTTTTTATCGCGCGAGCGAAAAAAGCGCGTCGCAGTCGAGATGACGCTCGAGGGCGGCGGCGATCTCGTCCAGCGCCGCCTCGACCTGCCCGCGATAGTCGGTCGTGCCGCTCCTCACGCCGAGGCTTTCGAGGAAGCGCGCGCGGAACGTATCCGCCGTGAAGAAACCGTGCAGGTACGTGCCCGTCACCCTGCCGTCCGGCGACACGGCTCCGTCGGCGACATTGTCGATGATGGCCGACGGACGCGCGCAATCGGGTCCGGTGGTACGCCCGAGATGGATTTCGTACCCTTCCAGCGGCGTGTCGAAGACCGTGGAGCGGGCGGAACTGTTGCGGACCGTCTTTTCAGGCTCCATGACCGTCTCGACATCGAGCAGGCCAAGGCCTTCCGTCTCGCGTACGTCGCCCTCGACGCCGTCGGGATCGCGCACCACGCGGCCCAGCATCTGGTAGCCGCCGCAAATGCCAACGACATGCCCACCGCCTCGAACATGCCGCTGGAGGTCGCGGTCCCACCCCTGCTCCCGCAGGAACAACAGGTCGCCTATGGTGGACTTGGAGCCCGGCAGGATCACAAGGCTCGCATCCTCCGGCAATGGCTGGCCGGGCGGCACGAACACGACCTCGACCGACGGCTCGGCCCTGAGCGGATCGAGGTCGTCGAAATTGGCGATGCGCGACAGCATCGGCACGGCGACCTTGAGCGCGCGGCTCTCGCCGGATGCCAGTCTCTCCAGCACGACCGAGTCCTCGGCCGGCAGACGGCCGGCGGCGGGCAGCCACGGCACCACGCCGAAGCACCGCCAGCCGGTGAAACCGCCGATCGCGGCTATGCCGTCGTCGAACAGGGAAACGTCGCCGCGGAACTTGTTGATGAGATAACCAGCAACCATGTCGCGGTCCCCGTCCGGCAGAATGCGGTGGGTGCCCACGATAGAGGCGATGACGCCGCCCCGGTCGATGTCGCCGACCAGCACCACCGGCACGCCGGCGCGCGTCGCGAAGCCCATATTGGCGATGTCGTTGGCGCGCAGGTTGATTTCGGCTGGCGATCCTGCCCCCTCCACGATCACCAGGTCGGCGCCCTCGCCCACTTTCGCCCACGAGTCCAGAACCGCATCCATCAGCTTCGGCTTGAGCGACTGGTAGTCGCGCGCCCTCGCCTCGCCCGCCATGCGGCCCTGCACGATCACTTGCGAACCGGTGTCGGTCTGCGGCTTCAAGAGAACGGGATTCATGTGGATGCTCGCCGGAACGCCGCAGGCCAGCGCCTGCAGCCATTGCCCGCGCCCGATCTCGCCGCCGCCTGCGTCGCCATCCTGGGCGACGGCGGCGTTGTTGGACATGTTCTGCGGCTTGAACGGCCGCACAGTCAGGCCACGGTTGCGTGCGACCCGGCACAGGCCGGCGACCAGGATCGTCTTGCCGACATCGGAGCCGGTGCCTTGCAGCATGAGCGCACGCGCCATCGGTCAGGCACCGCTCGGGCAACTATTGAAAATTGTCGTCACATCCTGCCTCGAACGCGATTTTCCGCACAGCCGCTGCGCCCAAAGCGCAGGTTGCACGATGGCATCATTGGTCTAGATTGACCCGTGCGCATAGCCGAAAACGTCGGGCCAGACCAGCGGCCCGCAGGCAGGGAGGATGCCGTGGACAGCGCCGTTCAGCCGACAGGCGGACAGTTCGAACTGACCGAGGAGCAGCGCGCCATCCAGGCCATGGCCGAGGCATTCGCCGCCGAACGGGTCGCGCCCGACGCGCTCGACTGGGATCGCGAGCGGCGGTTTCCGTCCGACGTGATCCGCGAGACCGGACCGCTCGGTCTCGGCGGCATCTATGTTCGCGACGACGTCGGCGGTTCCGCGCTCGGACGCCTCGACGCTGTTCTGGTGTTCGAGGCGCTGGCGCGCGCCTGCCCCGCCTTTTCGTCCTTCATCTCGATCCACAACATGGCGGCCTCGATGATCGACCGCTTCGGATCGCAGGAGCAGCGCGAGCGTTTCCTGCCGAAGCTGACCTCGATGGAGTGGCTGGCCAGCTATTGCCTGACCGAGCCCGGTTCGGGCTCGGACGCCGCGGCGCTGAAAACCAGGGCTGTGCGCGACGGCGGCGACTATGTGCTGAACGGCGCCAAGCAGTTCATCTCCGGCGCAGGCGACAGCGACATCTATGTGGTGATGGCGCGGACCGGACAGGACGGCCCGAAAGGCATCTCGACGCTGGTCGTGCCCAAGAATGCGCCCGGCCTCTCCTTCGGCGCGATCGAGAACAAGATGGGCTGGCACATGCAATCGACCCGCCAGGTCGTCTTCGAAGACTGCCGGGTGCCTGCCGACAACCTGCTGTCGAACGAAGGCGCGGGCTTTTCGATCGCCATGGCCGGTCTCGACGGCGGCCGGCTCAACATTGCCGCCTGCTCGCTCGGCGGCGCGCAATCGGCACTCGACAAAGCACTGTCCTACACAGCCGAGCGCAAGGCGTTCGGCCGGACGATCAACGAGTTCCAGGCGCTTCAATTTCGGCTCGCCGACATGGAGACGACTTTGCAGGCCTCCCGCGTCTTTCTCTACGCCGCGGCTTCGAAGCTGGACGCCAAGGCGCACGACGCCTCGAAATGGTCGGCCATGGCCAAACGCTTCGTCACCGACGCGGGCTTCGACGTGGCCAACAACGCCCTGCAATTGCTGGGCGGCTACGGCTACCTGCATGACTACGGTATCGAGAAGCTGGTCCGGGACCTGCGCGTCCACCAGATCCTCGAGGGCACCAACGAGATCATGCGCGTGATCGTGGCGCGGCATATGATTGGACGGTAAATGGTGAATGGTAAAATGGCGAATGGACAAAGGCTGAGCGCGCTACGCGCTCGCCTCGGATCCTTCCGTTGACCATTCACCATTTTACCATTCACCATTCATCATTCCGGAGGAAATCATCATGACCACCATCGCCTTCATCGGCCTCGGCAACATGGGCAATCCCATGGCCGCGAACCTCGTCAAGGCCGGCCACACCGTCCTCGGCTTCGACCTTGTCCCGGACAATCTGAAAGTGGCGAAGGACAACGGGGTCACCGTCATGGCGAGCGCCCCGGAGGCGGTGAAGGACGCTGACGTGGTCATCACCATGCTGCCGGCCGGCAAGCACGTCCTTTCGGTCTACGAGGACATCGCGCCGAAAGCGAAAGCCGGCGCCCTGTTCATCGATTCCTCCACCATCGACGTTGAATCGGCGCGGAAAGCCCATGCGATCGCCCAAAAGCACGGCCATGTCTCGATCGATGCGCCGGTCTCCGGCGGCACGGGCGGCGCACTCGCTGGTACGCTGACCTTCATGGCCGGCGGCTCCAAGGAGGCCTTCGCCCGCGCCGAGCCGGTGCTGAAGCCGATGGCCGGACGCATCGTCCATTGCGGCGAGGACGGCGCCGGCCAGGCCGCCAAGATCTGCAACAACATGATCCTCGGCATTTCCATGATCGGCGTTTCGGAAGCCTTCGTGCTGGCCGAAAAGCTCGGCCTGTCGCATCAGGCGCTGTTCGACGTCGCCTCGACCTCGTCGGGCCAATGCTGGTCGCTGACCACCTATTGCCCGGTGCCGGGACCGGTGCCGGCCTCCCCTGCCAACAAGGATTACAAGCCGGGCTTCGCCGCCGCACTGATGCTGAAGGACCTGAAACTCTCGCAGGAAGCCGCCCAGGCGGCGGGCGCGGCAACCCCGCTCGGCGCGGAAGCGGCCCAGCTCTATGCCCTGTTCAACGCACGGGGCGGCGCCGGCTCGGATTTTTCCGGCATCATCAATTTCCTGCGCGGTGACGCAACGTAAGCCCCGAAGTTTATTCGACTTTCCTAAAATGTAGGGGCAAAAAAATCACAAATTTAGGTTTGCTTAAGGTCTCGATAACCCCCCGGTAACGATGTGCCTGTAGAACGGTTCGCGAGGCGGACATCACGCACCGCCAACGCTCCGGATCAGGTCTCGCGTACCGGAGCCAATGCCTTCGCAGCGTAGTGTAAGCGTCGGCCATGCGTATCTGGCAAAACCGCGTTCCCTCGGGGCGCGGTTTTTGCGTTGCGGCGATCGCCTCAATGCGTGACCGGCCGGCCCATGACCGCGAGCCAGGCGAAATCCCGGTAAAGCCGCCGCTCAGAGGCGAGCCCACCGCCAGCCTCCGCCAAGCGCGCTGCCACGTCGAACAGGTCGCTGCGCGGCGTGACGTGATACCAGCCGAGCCATGTGCGCAGGCCACCTCGGAACCATCTCGGCAGCCCGGACTGATCGCCGAAATCGACGACATGAAGCTCGCCCCCCGGCGCAAGGTGGGCGAACGCCTGCGCCATCACTGCCTGCCAGCCGGGGATCATCGACACGGCATAGGAAATGAAGATGCGGTCGAAACCCTGCCGGCCGAACACGCGCTGCGGGTCGAAACCGGCGGCGTCGGCGAAGGCCAGCCTGACCCTGTCCGTCAGCCCCGCGCCGGCGATGGAGCGCCCGGCCGTCTCCAGCATCTCGCGCGAAATATCGATCCCGTAGAACGAGGCCCGCGGGTAGCGGCGTGCCGCCTTCACCAGATTGCGCCCGGTGCCGCAGCCGATCTCCAGCACGCTGGCGCCGGGCGGCGGGTTGAGGCCGGCGATCATCGGATCGCGGCCGAGCAGATAATATTTGCGCGTCGCATCGTAGATATGGCGCTGGTGGCGATAGACCCGGTCCATCAGGCCGCCGTGATCGACGACGGTCATGCGCGCGGCTCCGCCAGCACGTAGAGATGGAAACCGCCATAGATGGACGAGCGGTCGCGCCGGTGCAGCGCCTTCGATTCGGTATCCCGGTATTCCCACCGGTCGAGCAGCGACTGGTCGAGACGGCCGGGAAGCAGGCTTTCCTCGGCGGCGGTGCGGAAGACGACGCGCGCGCCGGGGGTGGCCGTGCGGGTGATCTCGCGCCACAGATGGTTGAGCTGGTCGTCCGACATCCAGTCTTGCGCGTCCAGAAGCACGAAGCGGTCGACCGAAGCTGCGGGCTTCGCGGCCAGGAATTCCGCATAGGAGGCGTTGGTGACCGTCACGCGATCGGCACGAGCGCGCACCGTCTCGAAATTGGCGCGCGACAGGTACGGCGGCAGCGGCCCGCTTCCGGTCGGGTCATAGGCGCGACCGAAGGCCTGCCAGGCGAAATAGTTCTCGGCGAGCGGGAAATCGCAGGCCAGCTTTTCCAGCCGCGCCCTGAGCACTGCGGCCATGTCGCCGCCGCCGGCCAGCGCGTCGTATTGCTGCGGCGGAATGCCGAGGCCGAACAGCGACGACTTGCGCTTCAGCGCCCAGCGGACCGCCCGTTTCTCGAACAGCGGCGCGATCGACTGATCGAAGAACCGGCGCTGGTCGTCCATGCTGGCGGCGTCCAGCAGCCCGCGCGGGTCGATGCCGTAGAGGCGCGCCACGCGATGTCCCATGCCGATGAAATTGCCGAGCAGCCCGTGCCGGTAGAGGCTGCGCGAGAAGATCGAGATGCGGCGGCGTCCGGACAGCTTGCGCTTTTCCCAGTAGGCGCGCGTCTCGCTATCCAGATGCGGCCTGAGGAACTGCCGGTAGTCGGCGATATTGGCGGGCGCGTCGGCACGCCCGAAGAAGCGATAGAAGCTGTCGTAGCCCGGCAGCCGCCCGAGCGCGGCAAGCTTCAGCCGATTGAAGGCGACGTGGGCGCGGTTGAGATCGACGGCTTCCACCGAGGCCGGATCGGCCAGCAGGTAGGACAGGGCGTTGCAGCCGCCCGAGGCGATGGTCACCAGCCGATCGCCTGGCCTGATGACGAGCGCCGCCATGTCCACCTCCGGGTCTTCCCATATCTGCGGATAGACAAGCCCCGAGAACAGTTGTGCGAACAGCCGCTCGGACAGGCCGGCGCGCGAGAGCATGCGGTTGCGCCGCACCGCGCCATGCAGCCGCCGCCGCGCCAGCTTCCGCTGTGAACCGTCCTTACCGCCCGTTTCCAATGCCGACATCGGAAAATCCCTTGCTGAAAAGTTGTTGGACGAGGCCGTTCCAGCGTCAGGAAAGGGCTGCGGCCGCCTCGCCCATGCCTGCCCTGCCGGTCTGTCTGCCCGCCGGCCGCAAATGGCTGAGAAACTGTCTCGTGCAGGCCGGCCAGCTGTAATCGAGCGCGTTGGCACGCGCCGCCTCGCGCGGGATTTCGAGCGCGCCGAGCGCGGCCTCCCGCAAGTCCTCGGCGACCACGCCGCCGGGACCGACGATGTCGATCGGGCCGGTGACCGGATAGGCCGCGACGGGACATCCGCTGGCCATCGCTTCCAGGAGCACGTTGCCGAACGTGTCGGTGCGGCTGGGAAACACGAAGACGTCGGATGCGGCGTAGACGCCGGCGAGTTCCTCGTTCGAGAGCGCGCCGAAGAAATGCGCCTGGGGATACCGCTTCTTCAGCGGCGCCAGTTCCGGCCCATCGCCAACCACCACCTTGCTGCCCGGCAGATCGAGATCGAGGAACGCCGGCAGGTTCTTTTCGACCGCCACGCGGCCGACGCACAGAAAGATCGGACGCGGCAGGTCGATGGTGCCGCGGCGGGCGGGATTGAACAGTTCCGCATCGACGCCGCGCGTCCACATGCGGATGTTGCGGAAACCGCGCCGGGCAAGGTCCTCGCCCAACGAGGGCGTCGCCACCATGACGCCCTGCCCGGAATTGTGAAAATCGCGCAGACGGGCATAGGTCCAGCTTTCCGGGACCGGCAGCCGCGCGCTGAGATATTCGGGGAACTTGGTGTGGTAGCTCGTCGTAAAGGCCAGCCCCTGCTTCAGGCAGGCGCGGCGCGCCAGTTGGCCGAGCGGCCCCTCGGTGGCGAGATGGATGAAATCCGGAGAGAAATCCGAGATGGAACGCGCGACCTGCCGCGGCGTGGCCAACGCCAGCCGGATGTCCGGATAGAGCGGCATGGGAAAGGAGCGAAAGCCCTGCGGCGTAAGAAAATGCGTCTCGATGCGCATTTCGGCGAGGATTTCCGCCAGCTTGGACAAGGTCCGCACGACGCCGTTCACTTGCGGGTGCCAGGCATCGCTGACGATCAGCAGGCGGCTGCCGGGCGCCATGGCGCCGTCGGTCATGCCGCCCTCCTGCGCCACGGGACCATGACCGGGCGCAGGTTGAGCGTCTCGCTCTGCTCGGCCCAGTGGATCAGTTCCATGCGGCCGTCCTGGTGCTCGACGACCGCCGTGCAGCTTTCGACCCAATCGCCGGTGTTGATGTAGTCGAGCCCGTCCATCTCGCGCTGGGCGGCGGAGTGGATGTGACCGCAGATGACGCCGTCGGCGCCCTGCCGCCGTGCTTCCGCGGCCAGCGTCTCTTCGAAGCGTCCGATGAAATTGACGGCGTTCTTGACCTTGTGCTTCGCCCAGGCCGACAGCGACCAGTAGGTGAGGCCGAAGAAGCGGCGCACCATGTTGATGCGCCGCGACAGCGCGAGCGCGGCGACGTAGGCCCAGTCTCCGAAGAAGGCCAGCCATTTGGCGTGCCGCACCACCACGTCGAAGACGTCGCCGTGGATGACCAGATAGCGCCGGCCGTCGGCGGCGACATGAACCGCCGTCTCGCACACTTCGATGCCGCCGAAATGCGTGCCGTAGAACTCGCGCAGGAATTCGTCATGGTTACCCGGCACATAGACGATCCGGGCGCCCTTGCGGCCCTGCCGCAGAAGCTTCTGGACCACGTCGTTGTGGGACTGCGGCCAGAACCAGCCGGATTTCAGCCGCCACCCGTCGACGATGTCGCCGACGAGGTAGACCGTGTCCGCCTCGTGATGCTTGAGGAATTCGAGCAGCGCCTCCGCCTGGCACCCCTTCGTGCCCAGATGCACGTCCGAAATGAAGAGGGTGCGGTAGCGGCGCTCCGCGCCGTGCGACTCGTTTTGTGCCGTGTCTGTCATGACACGGCTTTCCATCACCGTTGCGTGACAGGCCGATGATGACGGCGTGACGGATGGATGACGAAAGCCGTGCGGCGGGCCTCCTCACCGCACGATCGCCGGAAATCAGACCCGCCGCAGGTCGGCCAGCGCCTGATCCAGCGCCTTGACGATCCGCTCGCAGGCCATGTCGATGGTCTCACGCGTCCAGATCAGCGGCGGCGACAGGATCATGGTGTCGCCGGTGGCGCGCATCATCAGGCCGTTCCCGATCGCATGGTCGCGCACGATCACGGCGGCGCTGCCGCCAGGCACAAATCGCTCCTTCGTGTCCTTGTCCCTGACGATCTCGATGGCCCCCATCAGGCCGAACGAGCGGACCTCGCCGACCAGCGGGTGACCGGCGACGCGCTCGCGCAGCGCTTCCGCGAAATACGGGCCGGTATCGCTTTTCACCCGCTCCACCAGCCCTTCCCGCTCGATGATGTCGAGATTGGCCAGCGCCACCGCGCAGGCGACCGGATGGCCCGAATAGGTGTAGCCGTGATGGAATTCGCCGCCCTTCTCCACCAGCGTGTTGGCCACGCGGTCGCCCACCAGAAGCGCCGACAGGGGCTGATAGCCCGAGGTGAGCGCCTTCGCCGTGGTGATCGTGTCCGGCGAGATGCCGAAGGCCTGCGAGGCGAACCATTCGCCGGTGCGGCCATAGCCGGTGATGACCTCGTCGACCATCAGGAGGACGTCGTATTTGCGGCAGATGCGCTCGACCTCCGGCCAATAGCTCATCGGCGGGATCTTGACGCCGCCCGCGCCCATGATCGGCTCGCCGATGAAGGCCGCCACCTGGTCGGCGCCGGCTTCGAGAATGGCGTCCTCGACCGCCTTCGCCGCGCGCAGGCCGAAATCGTGATCGCTCTCGCCCGGCAATGCCAGTTCGTAGGCATAGGGCATCATGACATGGACGATGTTCGGCACCGCGCCGTGAAGCTGCTTGTGCATGGACTCCATGCCGCCCAGCGAGGTGCCGGCGATGGTCGAGCCGTGATAAGCTTGTCTGCGCGAGATGATGCGGTTTTTTTCCGGCTTGCCTTCGAGCGCCCAGTACTGGCGCACCAGCCTGACGGCCGTATCGTTGGCCTCGGAGCCCGAGGAGCCGAAGAACACCTGGTTGATGCCGTCCGGCGCGATCTCGGCAAGCCGCTTCGTCAACAGCACCGGCGTCGGCGTCGAGCATTTGAAGAAGGAATTGTAATAAGGCAGTTCCTTCATCTGCTCATAGGCGGCCCTGGCCAGTTCCTCGCGGCCGTAGCCGACATTGACGCACCACAGGCCCGCCATGCCGTCCAGCAGTTCGTTGCCCTCCGAATCGTAGATGAACGGCCCGTCGGCGCGCGTAATGATGCGCGACCCCGAGCCGCGAATCTCCTTGTGGTCGGTGAACGGATGCAGGTGGTGCGAAGCGTCGATCTGCTGAAGCTGCTTCAGAGAATAGTTCTGATAGGTCATGGACTTGTCCCTTCCTGTTGAATCGATCCGGCAGTTGCCGGCGGATTTTCAGGACGGGATGGGCGGCGAATAGCCGATACGCGCGCACAGCCTGAGCAGCTCCGCATGGCGCGTCCGCCGCGAGCAGGTCAAAAGTGCGATGCCCGCGATGGCTCCTTTCGTCTGCATGGCGAAAATCATGCCCTGCCCGCGAGAGTGCCGCAAGAGGCCAGCAACGCCCCGCACGCGGCGCAGCGAAGCTATCATGCATGCTGCGTCCGATCGGCCGGCCCTGATGCCGCCATGCGGCGACAATGTCGCTTCCCTCGCCCTAGTGGTCGCCGCAAACGCAATGACGTGCGGGTGCGCGGTCCATTATCCGGCGCATTGAAAGTCCACAATGAGGCCTGCCATGACTGCCGCGCTGCAACCCGCCGAACCGGCAACCGACCGCGCCCGCCGCGGCGGGAGGGCCGGCAAGCGCTCCGGCGCCTCGGGCGCATTCGAGCAACCGGCGTTCCGGCAACTGAAGAATCCGCTCCAGCCGACGCGCCTTGTTTCCGACGACGAACTGGAAAGCATCCACCTCGCCTCGCTGCATGTGCTGAAGGAGATCGGCGTCGACGTGCTGCACGAGGACGCCCGGCGAATCATGAAGGAGCACGGCGCCGACGTGCGCGAAGGCTCCGAGCGCGTGCGCTTCGACGGCGACATGATCCTCGGACTGATCGCGCATTGTCCGCCCGAATTCACCATCCATGCGCGTAATCCCGCGCACAACGTACGGTTCGGCGGTGACAACGTCGTCTTCGCACAGGTCGCGTCGGCCCCCAATTGCTCCGACCTCGATCGCGGGCGGCGGCCGGGCAATCAGGCCGACTACCGCAATTTCCTCCGGCTGGCGCAGATGCATTCGGTCATCCACGCCACCGGCGGTTATCCGGTCGAGCCCATCGATATTCACCCGTCGATCCGTCACCTCGAATGTATCCGCGACCTCGCCACGCTCACCGACAAGGTCTTTCACATCTATTCGCTGGGCCGGGAACGCAATGTCGACGGCATCGAGATCGCCCGCATCGCGCGCGGCGTTTCGCGCGAGCAGCTGGAGCGCGAGCCGTCGGTCTTCACCATCATCAACACCAATTCGCCGCTGAAGCTCGACGTGCCGATGATGGAAGGCATCATCCAGATGGCGTCGGCCGGCCAGGTGGTCGTGGTGACGCCCTTCACCCTGTCGGGCGCCATGGCGCCTGTCACCATCGCCGGCGCGCTGGTGCAGCAGAACGCCGAGGCGCTGGCCGGCATCGCCTTCACCCAGATGGTGAGGAAGGGCGCGCCGGTCGGCTATGGCGGCTTCACCTCCAACGTCGACATGAAGTCCGGCGCGCCGGCCTTCGGCACGCCCGAATACATGAAGGCGCAGCTCGTCGGCGGCCAGCTCGCCCGCCGTTACCGCATCCCCTACCGCACCTCCAACACCTGCGCGGCAAACGCTGTCGACGCCCAGGCTGCCTACGAGAGCGTGTTCTCGCTGTGGGGTGCGATCCAGGGCGGCGGCAACTTCCTCATGCACGGCGCCGGCTGGCTGGAGGGTGGCCTGCGTGCCTCCTACGAGAAATTCATCCTCGACGTGGACCTTTTGCAGATGGTGCAGGAGTTCTTGACGCCGCTCGACCTCTCCGAGGACGCGCTGGCCATCGACGCCATCCGCGACGTCGGACCGGGCGGCCATTTCTTCGGAACGCCCCACACCCAGAACCGCTACAAGACAGCCTTCTATTCCCCCGTCATCTCCGACTGGCGCAATTTCGAGACCTGGGCCGAAGCGGGCTCCCCGACAGCAGTGGAAAAGGCGAATCGTGTCTGGAAGGAGCGCCTTGCAACCTACGAGGAGCCATACATGGACCCCGCCATCCGCGCGGAGCTCAACGAATTCGTCGAACGCCGCATCGCCGAAGGCGGTGCGCCGACGGATTTTTGAGCCGACACGCCATTTTTGAATCTCTTTCTGTAATCACAGGCATATCCATATGAAATCTCACGTAAAAGCAGTTGTCATCGGCGGCGGCGTCGTCGGCTGTTCGGTGCTCTATCACCTGGCCCGCGCCGGCTGGACCGACGTGATGCTGATCGAGCGTTCGGAACTCACCTCCGGCTCGTCCTGGCACGCCGCCGGCGGCTTCCATACGCTGAACGGCGACCCCAACGTCGCCAAGCTTCAGGCCTATACGGTGCAACTCTACAAGGAACTGGAGGAGCTTTCCGGCCAGTCCTGCGGGCTTCACCTGACAGGCGGCGCGATGGTCGCCGACAGCCCCGAACGCATGGACTTCCTGCGCCTGGCGCATGCCAAGGGCCGCTACCTCGGCATGGATACGGAACTGATTACCCCTTCGGAAGTGAAGGCGATGTTCCCGCTGATGGACGAGAAGAATTTCGTCGGCGCCATGTGGGACCCTGTGGAGGGACACCTCGATCCGTCAGGAACAACGGTCGCTTATTCCAAGGCGGCCAAGAAACTGGGCGCCGAGATCGTATTGCGCAATCCGGTGAAGGAACTGGCGCAGGACGCGGACGGAACGTGGAACGTCGTGACCGAACAGGGCACGGTGAAGGCCGAGCATGTGGTGAATTGCGGCGGCCTGTGGGCCCGTGAAATCGGCCGCATGGTCGGCCTCGAATTGCCGGTGCTCGCCATGGAGCACCACTATCTGCTCACCGAGGACATTCCCGAAGTGATGGAGTTCAACAAGACGACCGGCCGCGAGATGATCGGCGTCATGGACTTCAAGGGGGAGATCTACACTCGCCAGGAGCGCAACGGCGTTCTGCTCGGCACCTACGAGAAGGCCTGCAAGCCTTGGTCGCCGGTGAACACCCCATGGGATTTCGGGCACGAACTGCTCGCACCCGATCTCGACCGGATCGCCCCTTCGCTGGAAGTCGGTTTCCGCCACTTCCCCGGCATCGAGAAAGCCGGCATCAAGCAGATGATAAACGGCCCCTTCACCTTCGCGCCGGACGGCAACCCGCTGGTCGGCCCGGTGCAGGGCCTGACCAATTTCTGGTGCGCCTGCGCCGTCATGGCCGGTTTTTCGCAGGGCGGCGGCGTCGGCCTGGCGCTGTCGAACTGGATGGTCAACGGCGATCCGGGCTTCGACGTCTGGGGCATGGACGTGGCGCGCTGGGGCGAATGGGCCACATTGCGCTATACCAACGCCAAGGTCCGCGAGAACTATTCGCGCCGCTTCTCGATCCGTTTCCCGAACGAGGAACTGCCAGCCGCTCGCCCGGCGCAGACCACGCCGCTTTACGACATCATGGTCCGCGACAACAACGCCGTGATGGGTGACAGTTGGGGGCTGGAGACGCCGCTGTGGTTCGCGCCCAAGGGCAGCGAGGCAAAGGACATCGTCTCCTTCCATCGCTCCAACGATTTCGAGCCCATCGGCGAAGAGGTCCGCGCCACCCGCGAGCGCGTCGGCGTCACCGAGATCGCCAACTTCGCGAAATACGAATTCACCGGGCCGGGTGCGGAAGCCTTTCTCAACCGCATCCTCACCAACCGCATGCCGAAGAAGGGGCGCATCGTGCTGTCGCCGATGCTCAACGAGTTCGGCAAGCTGATCGGCGATTTCACCATCGCGCACGCCGGAGACGACCGTTTCATGGTGTGGGGCTCCTCGGCCGCCGCCAAATACCACATGCGCTGGTTCGAGAAGCACCTGCCGAAGGACGGCCCGAGAGGGTCAGAGGTGCGCATCCACCGTTTCGACCAGACTCTGGTCGGCCTCTCCATCGCCGGGCCTAAAAGTCAGGAACTGCTGCAGAAGCTCGTCGATGTCGACGTGTCCTCGAAAGCCTTCCGCTTCATGGACTTCCGCGAGATGGCGGTGGGCGGCGCGCCCTGCATGGTCAACCGCATCACCTACACCGGCGACCTCGGCTATGAAATCTGGATGGCGCCCGCCTATGAACGGCTGGTCTATGCTGCGATCAAGAAGGCGGGCGAAGAGTTCGGCATCGTCGATTTCGGCATGCGCGCCCTGCTGTCGATGCGGCTGGAAAAGAACTTTCCGACCTGGTTCCGCGAACTCCGCCCGATCTATGGGCCGTTCGAAGGCGGCATGGAACGCTTCATCAAGATGGACAAGAACGACTTCATCGGCCGCGACGCGGCGGCGAAAGAACTGGCAGACGGCCCGAAGCTGAAACGCGTCTCCTTCGTGGTCGACGCGCTCGACGCCGACGTCATGGGCGACGAGCCCATCTGGGCGAAGGTGTCGACCGACTACGGCACGGTGGAGAAACCGCACGGCTACGGCGCACCACGCTTCGAAGCGGCCGGCAAGGAAGTCCGCACGTCTCAGGCCGACGAAGGCGCCTCCTCGATCCGAGGCATTGTCGACGGCGACTGGCGCGTGGTCGGCTGGGTCACTTCCGGCGGCTTTGCGCACTATGTCGGAAAATCGATGGCGCAGGGCTACATCCCTGCGGCACTTGCCGAAAATGAGGAAGAAGGTCTGTTTGAGATCGAAATCCTCGGCCGGCGTTGCCCCGCCCGCATCACTATCGATCCGCCGTTCGATCCGGCAGGCGAAAAGATGCGCGGCTGACAGGCTGGCGCCAAACGCGACCCATGCTACAACTCCGCCGCGATAAATCGGGCGGCGGACCCTTGGCGACAGATCACCGGGATTGGAAGGCATGGCTGGCGGACGGACGCGTCGGCCCTTTCAGCGCAACGATTGCCTTCGTCGGCCTGTACTGCCTGATGCAGGTCGCGGTGCTCACTCTGCTGGTTCGCTTCGCAGGCACGGGCGTGGGCATCGACGATGCCGAGCAGCTTGTCTATCTGCCCTATCTGTGGGCCGGCTACGGTGGCTCGCAGCCGCCGCTCTATACCTGGATCAATCATCTTGCGGCGTCCGTCCTCGGCATCAATGTGCTGACGTTGAAGCTGGTGAAATATGCCTGTCTTTTCGGTGCGGCCTGGTGCGTGCGGGCAGCCATGCGGCAGCTTGGGCTGAAGTCAGCGACCGCGGGCACGGCAGCGCTCGGCCTTTTTCTCATTCCGATGATCGTGTGGGAATCGCAGCGGGCGCTGTCCCATTCGGTCGCTGCCCTTTGTTTTTCGGCACTTGCGGTCTTCGCCTTTGCCCGCCTCCATGCCAGACGCACGACCATGGGCTACGTCGTCTTCGGTCTTGCCGTGGCAGCATCCATTCTAGGCAAATACAATGATCTGGTCCTCGTCGGCGCCCTGCTGGCGGCAGCGCTATCATTGCGGGAATTCCGAGGCGTGATCCGCGACCGGCGTTTTTTTCTGACGATAACCGTGACCTGTCTCTCCATCGCGCCGACTTTCGTCTGGAATGCGCGGAACCCGGACGAACTGCTTGCCCGGACCAACAAATTCGGCATCAGCCCGGAGCGGCAATTCTGGCAGGCCGCGCTGGAGGGGGGCCATCAGATCGTCGCCTCGACTTTTTACTTTTCCCTTCTCCCGCTCGCCGTCCTGGCTATCGCCGCTGTCATCACATGGCGGGCGCCCGTAACCGTAAGCGCGCCGACAGCAGCCGAAAAGCTGCTGTGGAGAACGCTTGGCGCGGGGGCCGCGGTGGTGGCCGTGTTCGTCCTTGCAGCCGGAGCGACAGAGGTCCGGGATCGATGGCTTCTGCCTGTCCTCTTTCTGCTTCCCGCAGCAGTCGCCGCCTCGATGGAGCGATTCGGCGAATGGGGTCGGGCGGCGCAACTGGCGACCATCCGGGGTGCCGTCATCGTGTTGGCGGCGGTCACGCCAGCGCTCTGGTACGTGCAGATCTATACCGGAGACGGCTTGGGGCGGATCGCCCGGCTCGACTACGCCGCGCTCCGGCAAGAGATGCTCGCAACCGGGCCGGTCGCCACGGTTCTGTCGGACAAACTCTGGATCGGCAATCTACGGCTGATCGATCCGGCCCTGGTGCTCCTGGGCGAAGAAGTTCCCGATTATGCCTCTCTCATACGCGAGCCCGCCGTCTTGGCGTGGCTCGACGGCGCGCATCCCAGTCCTGCCTTCATGCAAAGCCTGGCGGCCAAGGGCTATTCCAAGGATGGCGCGGAAACCATGGTCGCCATTCCCGAAAAAGTGGGCGGCGGTACGCGACAGGTCGGCTTCGTGCGCCTCAAGCACATCGCCGGCGGCACTGACGGAAGCTCCTGACATGCCCATGCTCATGCTCATAGCCACGTCATCGGCCGTCCGGCTTCGCTGGAATGCGCAAGATCCAGACCGAACATGATGATGCCAAGAAGAGCGACGATCCAGAGGCAGACGGACTGAAGGCGGAAGACTCGGCCTGTCTCGACGAATTCGACGGCCGCTGTCTTTTGCGAGAGGCTTTGGAACAAGACTGAGAACGGATCGCCGCTGATGACCTTTTCCGACGAGATGCCGGACACCTTGCCCGGCACGAAGATGACGGCCGCGCTCTGCTTCGTCGCCGCCTATTTCGCTTTCCAGGCCGTGATGATCACACTCGTCTCCAACGGGGCCGGCCTCGATGACGCCGAGCAACTGGCCTATATCGGGCCGCTGCACCTTGGTTACGGCGGCTCGCAGCTGCCGCTCTACACCTGGATCGCAAGCAGTGTCAGCGAGGTGCTGGGAATCCACCTCCTCACGCTTCAGATTGTGAAATTCGGCCTTCTGGCCAGTCTTTTCGTCAGCGTCTATCTCGGCGCCCGCCTTCTCGGCCTCTCCAGGGCGGTTGCAGCGGCGGGCATGCTCGCCATTTTCCTTCTGCCTCCGATCGGCTGGGAATCGCAGCGCGCGCTCACCCATTCGGTCGCCGGCATCGCGGGGTCGAGCTGGGCGTTCCTCGCCTTTGCCTGGCATATGAGGCGCAAATCCTTCGCTTCCGCCGTGCTTTTCGGCCTGGCGGTCGCAGCGGCGCTGCTCGGCAAGCCGAACGCCTCGATCTTCATCACGGCTCTCGTCCTGACGGCTTTGACCGTCGCCGACTACAGGCGCGTCCTGCTTTCGCGGTATGGCGTCGCTGCTCTTGTCGTCGCGCTCGCGGCGCTGACGCCGACGGCCCTGTGGATGCTCGACCACAAGGGCGCGGTGCTGGCCCGCACCAGCAAGTTCGCGCTGGACAAGGTCGGACCGATCGCAGGCAGGCTGCAGGGCTTGGGCGAACTGGTGCAAGGCGCGGTCCTGTTCGCGGCCCCCCTGCTCGTCTTCTTCGCCATCATGTTGTGGCGCCAGCGAAAGGGCAGAAAAATGCCGTCGCAAGCCGAGACGGGCGCGGCTGGATACCGCTTTCTCGTTAGGCTTGTGCCGGTGGCCCTTGCGATGACGATCGCGGGGATACTTGTCAGCGGAACCAGCCGCGTCGAGGATCGCTGGCTGCAACCCGTTCTCTTCCTCGCGCCGATGGGCCTGGCCGCGGCGTTCGCCCCGCGCCTGTCCAGCGAACAGGGTTTTCGCCGTCTCTCTTTCTGGAGCGCGCTTGTGGCCATGATCCTGATCCCCGGACTGGCCTACCACCTGCACTATGGGTCAGCCGGCAAGCCGCCGATCGGACAACTGGACTACGCGTCGCTCTACCGCCAGGCCCGCTCGGAGCTCGATTTCCGCGCCGTTCTGTCCGACGGCCCCCAGTTGCCCGGCAACATGCGGCTTTTCGATCCGTCGTTGGTGCCGATCCACTATGAAATGCCGGATTCGCTCCAACGCATCCGAAGGCCCCTTCTGGTCGTCTGGTTCGGCGACAAGGCCCCGCCGCCGATCGTCCCGGCCATGCTGAAAGCGGCAAATCTGGACCTATCCGATGCCAGGATCGTGAGGATGCGCCTCCACTTCCTGACGCGGCCGGAGACCACACGGCCCGTTTCCTATGCGCTTCTTCCCTGATCTTCGGCAAGCATCCCTTCGCTGGCCAGCGCGCCGCGCAGGATCGCCAGGACATCGGGCGGCGTCGCGCGCGACGTGATGAAGGGCAGCCCCTTGCGGCGCGCCGTCCATCCGACAACGGCAAGATCCCCGGCCGCCGGCTCGAATCGGCGGGCCATCGCCCAGCTTCGGCAGTCGATGGCGGCGACGTCCGCCCGCCCCTCCGCGACGGCGACGACCGACGCGCGATGGCCTCCTGTCTCGATACGCTTGGCGAATATGTCGAGTCCCGCTCCCGCAGCGTCGAGATCGCGGCTCAGCGCCAGCAGCCCCGACATCGAATCCTCGCTGTTATAGGCAAGACGCCTGCCGCGCAGCCGTTCCAGCGGAATGCTCCCGCCCGGCTCGGCCTGCGCGACGGGACACTCGCCGGCGGCAGAAATGTCGTCTCTCCGCATTACGATCGCGCTGCGATAGAGCGGCCCCGTCCCGCCCTCGAACGCCGAATAGTCCGGCTGCCCGACGAATTGGACGTGAGGCGCCATGCCGAGTTCCATCGGCCCCCAGCAGGTCTGCGAGAGAAGCAGCGCCGGATGCAGCCACAGCGCCCGCATATCGAGATCGTCCGGTGCAAGCACCGCCGGATCGAGCGCAAGGATGTCTCCAGATGCGCCTCGGATGCCTCCGGGCGCCGCCGGCATATCCGCGTTGCGGCGCGCGAGCCTGTCCGGCGCGGCGATGCCGCGTTCGCGCAGAACGCCCCGCAGCCGAGTCCATTGGCAATCGACTTCGGAACGCGCTTCAGGCCAGTCATACATCGGCAGCGCCGCGACAAGCATGGTCATGGGCGCAGTTCAATAGCCGGCAGGCAGCTTGAAGGGCAAGTCATCCGACCTCGAATCCGCGACACGGAATTCAGGGCACCACGGATGACGAGGCGACAATCCTCCACGGGCAGGGAGAACGGCCTCACTCCTTGGGCGGCTCGGCCGGCACCGGCGCGCTGCCCAGGCCGCCGACATGGCGCGCGCGCATTCGGGGCTTGAACGCCCTGCCCGGCTCTGGATGCCTGCGAAGCACTGGATGCACCACCGGCTCCTTTGCCCTGAAGGCATACGCCTTCATCAGCGCGAGATAGTTCGGATAGGTGTAGCCGTTGTTCGCCTTCAGCCAGTTGTCGCGATCCGCACGGAACAGGCCCGGCAGCCGATACCATGCGACGGCCGGCTTCTTGTGATGCACGAAATGCAGATTGTTGTTGAGGAACAGGAAGGACAGCGGCGAGCGCTCGACGATGATGGTTCGCCCTTCCGGGTTTTCCGACCACTGATGCTCGGCAAAGGTACGAATGGCGATGATCGACTGGCCGAACCATGCCGGGACGAGCACATAGAGCCAGAGCGGCATGCCGAAGCCGAACCGCACCACCGGCAGCACGACCACCAGGCCCAGCAGGTGCAGCAGCCATGCCTTGCGAATGTCACGGTCGCCGGCGAGGATGCGCTTGCCATCGTCGATGAAGAAGCCGATCACCGACAGCCACGGCCCGAGGATGAAGCGCCCAGCCATCGTGTTGTTGACGTGCAGCAAAGCCTTCAGCCAGCCCGGCATCGTTTCGTGGTGCCATAGCGCCTGGTAATAGCTCTCGGGATCGTCCAGCGGGTCGGTCAGTCGCTCGTCGGCATGGTGGCGCAGGTGCAGCGTCTTGAAGCGTCGGAACGGCCAGGCAAGGCCGACGGGCAGGAAGACGAAGGCCTCGTTGACCAGCGCGTTGCGCGTGGGATGGCCGTGCAGCACCTCATGGACCAGCGAGGAGTGCAGAGCGACAGCAAGCACCATGACGATCAGGGCAGCGACGGGAAAGGAAGGCCATAGAAATAATCCGGCACCCAGCCAGGCGCCATAACAGCCGATGATGAGTGCGACCGTCGGCCACTCGATGATGGCCTTGCGCTGCGATCTGCTGTCCCTTGCCATTCTCGCTTGTCCGGCGCCGCCGGGAATCGGCGACTACTGACAAGATTGTGTCAGGAGGGAAAACGGGCGGCAACGCGACAATGCGCACAAACTGTTGCGATTGCGCACATTATGCCTCAAATGTTGCCTGTAATAAACATTGCTACGGATTCATTTCCTCCCGGAAGATCATGGATCGGCCATTCGGAGGAATCCGTTCTGAAAATCGCCGGAGATGAAAATGGACAAGCGTGACCTGTCGGGTGTCTTCCGGGAGCGGTTGAGACTGCTCCTGACACGCTCCGACCTCAACCAGTCCGCCTTCGCCGCCGCCGTGGGCGTCGACCGCTCGGCGCTGTCGCAACTGATGTCGGGCGTATCGACCCGGCTGCCGCGCGCCGAGACGCTGCTCAACATCGCCACCGAGTTCAAGGTCTCGCTAGACTGGCTGCTGGGGCTCAGCCACGACGAGGGCGTCACCGGCGAACTGCGCGAAAGCCTCGAGATCGAGGAGGCCGCCGGCGGCTTCGACAGCACGTTGCTCGCCAAATGGCACGCGGAAGCCATCGGAACCAAGATCCGCTATGTCCCCGCCGGCATTCCCGATCTTCTGCGCACCGAGGCGCTGGTGGAATATGAGGCCGACATCGCCAACAAGAACGTGGAGGCGCAGGCCGTCGAGACGCAATACCGCATCGACTACAACCGCCGGCCCGAGACGGACATGGAAGTCTGCATGCCGCGTCACACGCTCGAGATTTTCGCGCGCGGCCTCGGCGTCTGGAGCGGCTTGCCGGTGGAAGCCCGGCGCGAGCAGCTTGTGCACATGGCAAGGTTGCTCGATGACCTTTATCCGACCTTCCGGCTTTTCCTCTATGACGGCCGGATGCGCTATTCCATTCCCTACACCATATTCGGGCCTTATCGGGCCGCTATCTATGTCGGCGACATGTATCTCGTTCTCAACGCCACGGCCACGATCCGGGCACTGACCGGCCATTTCGACAATCTCATCCGAGCGGCCGAGATCAATGCCCACGAGGCGGCGCGTTTCGCGCAGGATTTGGCCGACGGCGCACTTGCCGCCCCGGCGGATTGACCGCCGATATTTCCTTGTTTCCAGGAGTCTTTTCATGCAGAAACCCGCCCGAACCGTCATTCCGCCGCAGTCCGGCCAGGCATTCCGCATCTCGAAAGGCGATCGCATCCGCCTGACCGACCCGAAAGGCGCGCAGGTCGCGGATCTGTGGGCCTTCTCCACCGACGGCGATCTCGACTGGCTGAGCACCTCGCAGACCCGCGACATCACCGAAAAGCTGTTTCCGGCCGTTGGCGAAAGCTTCTACGGTCTGTCGGGGGAAAAGATGCTCACCTTGGTCGAGGACGCCTCGCCCGGCCCGCACGACATGCTGTTTCCCGCCTGCAACGCGGCGCTCTATCGCCGCGTCGGGTTCGCCGATCACCCGAACTGCGCTGACAATCTGCGCGCGGCGCTGGCGGAGGCGGGCGTATCCTTTCCCTTCACGCCCGATCCGGTCGATTTCTTCCAGAACTCCCTGCCCGGCCCCGACGGCTCGCTCGTCGTCGCCGCGTCCATCAATCCGCCGGGCGGCAACGTGACCCTTGAAGCGGAGCGCGACCTGCTGGTCGTGGTCACCGCCTGCTCGGTCGACCATCACCCGACCAACGGAGAGGCCTGCACCGAGATCGAGGTGGAAATCCTGCCGCCGCACGATCTCGAAAGCGCCGTTTCCGACGACGCGACCATTGACCAGATATAAAGACTTCTTTATATCCTTATCTAAACTGGAAACTGGGTCTCCTTCCATGCCGACGAACAATCCGATCGACGCGCTGATCGCGGAAAAGGGCGTGCTGCTGGCCGACGGCGCCACCGGCACGAACCTGTTCGCCATGGGCCTGCCCGCCGGCGAGGCGCCCGAACTGCTGAACGAGACCGCGCCCGAGACGATCACGGACCTGCACCGGAATTTCGTCGAGGCAGGCGCCGACATCATCCTCACCAATTCCTTCGGCGGCACCCGCCACCGCCTGAAACTGCACAACGCGCAGGACCGCGTCTTCGAACTGAACAAGCGCGCCGCCGAGATCGCCCGCACCGTCGCCGACAAGGCCGGCCGCAAGGTGATCGTGGCCGGCTCGGTCGGACCGACCGGCGAGTTGCTGGTGCCGCTCGGCGCGCTGACCTACGACGAAGCCGTCAACGCCTTCGCCGAGCAGATCGAGGGCCTGAAGGCCGGCGGCGCCGAAGTCGCCTGGATCGAGACCATGTCCGCGCCCGACGAGATCCGGGCCGCCGCCGAAGCGGCCATCCGGGTCGGCCTGCCCTATACCTATACCGGCTCCTTCGACACCGCCGGGCGCACCATGATGGGCCTGCTGCCGAAGGACATCCACGCCGTTGCCGATGGACTGGCCGAGGCGCCGCTCGGCGTCGGCGCCAATTGCGGCGTCGGCGCGTCCGACATCCTCGCCTCGCTGCTCGACATGACCGCCGCGAAGCCCGAGGCCACTGTCATCGTCAAGGGCAATTGCGGCATTCCCGAATTCAGGGGTTCCGAAATCCATTATTCCGGCACGCCGGAACTGATGTCCGATTACGTCCGGCTCGCCGTGGACGCCGGTGCAAAGATCGTCGGCGGCTGCTGCGGCACCTCGTTCGCCCATCTGGCGGCGATGCGCCAGGCGCTCGACGCACACAGGAAGGCGGATCGCCCGACTGTCGAGACGATCGTCGAGCGCATCGGCCCGATGCGCAACAAGGCCGCCAGCAACGATGCCGGCGGCGAAGGCCGCCGCGAGCGCCGGCGCTCGCGCGGCTGATCGCCCGGTCCGGTCAACCTCGGGCGGTCATGCTTTTCCGGTCCCGGAGGCAAGCTCGCTCAGGACGCCGTAGTACAGCTCTTCCCGCTCTGTCAGCCACCTATAGGCCTGTGGCCAGCTTCGCGGATCGGTGATCGCCGTCGGTCGGTCGGTGAGATGGCAACAGCCCTCATAGGCTTTCAGGTCGGCGCCGAGCGCTTCTCCGAGGGAAGGTTCGTGGACCGATAGTCGATTGAGCGTCGTGCGATAGCGCTCTCCGCGCCGCCCCCTGACGAACAGGCCGACGCTACGGTTCGTCAGGTAGAGCGAGATCACCAGATCGTCCGACACAAGCCGCCAGCGCGAATAGAGGCTGCCGTGCTCGATCAGAACGGGCCGGCGCCGGGCAATGTAACCGTCCCAGAACGCCTTGATCTCCGGCGAGGAAATGGACCGCAGCCCGCGGCGCGCTATGTCCCATTCGTCGAGTTCGCCGTTGGGCATCCGCTTCCCTTGTGTCGTTCCACCGCTCCGCAGAAAAAACTTCTGCCACCCCCAATGGACCACAAAGTCGTCGCGCTGTCGCGACAAAGCCGCAGACGCCATTCCCGTACGTTGAAGATCGGCCCAGCAGGGCCGATGCGTGCACCCGTGATGGTGTCCCATCGGGTGGTGTAGCTGGCGGCATTGGTCGCCGTGCTGTCCGGCATTGCCGGGCTGATCAGCGCGCCGCTGCGGGCAGGCTGATGAGGGGATCATCGCTCAACTGGCCGACGC
>Ga0222421_100139_pt1 | contig 68159 bp, 61 predicted proteins | sample 3A1ome_2_FD_182473 | JGI IMG/M metagenome (GOLD analysis project Ga0222421, IMG submission 182473) | Enriched microbial communities from leaf-cutter ant dump, University of Wisconsin, Madison, United States - 3A150A (version 2) | ecosystem: Environmental > Terrestrial > Nest > Insects nest > Nest... | reverse complement strand
GCGAGAACGGGGCGCTTCCCGTCGAGCACGCGCGCCGTGACCATGTCGCCCGGCCGCACGCCGAGCACCTCGGCGAGTTTCGTCGAGAGCACCACGCCCTGCGGCGGCAGCGCGATCTGCCGGCCGGCCGGGCCGATCACCCGGTAAAGCGTCGCATCCGGCGGCAGGCCGGTGAGCATGAGCCGGCGCATGCGGTTCGCCGCGCGCAGCTCGACCGGCGCGACGCGCACCGGCTCGGCGCGCACCACGCCGGGCAGGGCGCGGAAATCCGCGGTCGCCCGCGCCGGGCCCGGCTCGATCAGGGACAGGAACACCGTGTGCCGCTGGACCAGGTCCCATTGGTAGTCGAGCACATGGTCGATGCCGTCGCGCAGCGCGCCCGGCACGATCAGGATCCCGGTCGCGAGCGCGAGCGCGATGCAGGTGAGCGCGGCGCGGGCCGGCCGGCGCTCGATGTTGCGCAGCGCCATCCGCAGCGAAACCGTAAGCGAATTCCCGATACCGAGGCGCTCGACGAGCGACGGACGGTGGCTCGCCGGCGGCTCGGGCCGCATCGCCTCCGCCGGCGGCAGCCGCACGGCGGCGCGGACCGCGCCCCAGACCCCCGCGGTCGCGGCCAGCGCGCTGACGAACGCCGCCGCCACGACCACATCGCCCGCCAGGAGGAAATCGAGCCGCGGGAAACGGAAGAACAGATGATACATCTCCACCAGGAGGTGGCCGAGCACGACGCCGCCGAGCGTGCCGAGCCCGGTGCCGGCGACCACGATCACGAGCGCGAACTTGAAATAGTGCCAGCCGACCTGCCGGTTGCCGAAGCCGCAGGCCTTGAGCATCGCGATCTGCTCGCGCTGCAGCGTGATCTGGCGGCTCATCACGGCGTTGGTCATGAACGCGGCCACGCCCAGGAACACGAGCGGGAAGCCCACCGACAGACCCTGCAGGATCCTGATCTCGTCGCGGAGCCGCGTGTGCGAGGGATGCATCTCGCGGCCGTAGGCGCCGCGGCCGCCGTAGGGCTCGAGCACGCGGTCCACCGCCGCGGTCACCGCCTCCAGCGAGGCGCCGGGCGCGAGCGCGAGCGCGACGTTGTTGAAGGCCTCGTCGAGGTTCGCGGCCGTGGCGAGCTCCTTGTAGGGCATCCAGAACACGCCGTAGGTGCGATGATCGGGCAGGGCGGAGCCCGGCGGCGCCTCGAACACGAACTCCGGCGAGAGCACGACGCCCGCGATGCGAAACTCCTGCCGCCGCCCGTAGAGGATCGCGGAGATCCGGTCGCCGGGCCGCAGGCCGTGCGCCTCGGCGAACGCCTCGCCCGCCAGGATCTCGCCGTGCGATCCGCGGCCGGCGAGGATGTGTCCACGGCGCAAATACAACCGGTCCAGCACGAGTCCGCCGCGCTCGGGCAGCGACTGGATCAACCCGACCGCGGGCTCCGCCATGTCCGGCAAATCGAGCGTCGCCTGCAGCGCGATGCCCGTCTGCACGGCGGCGACGCCGGGGATGGCGGCCAGCTGCGCCGCGACGGAGTTGGGCGCGCGTTTCAGCCGCGCAAACACGTCCGCAAAACGATGATCGCGATAGTAGCCGTCGCGCGCCGTCTCGAGCGAGAGGATGAGGGAGCGCGTCATGATCATCATCGCGAGTCCGCACGCCATCACGAGCGCGACGGCGAACGCCTGCGATTTCAGGGCGCGAAGATCGCGGAGCAGCTTGCGGTCGAGAAGGCTCATGCCGCGCGCCCGCTTCCGATTTGTTTCCACCATCGGTCTTCCGCGTTTTTCCCTTCACGCTCCCGCCGGCACGGCGGGGAACCGGAACTCGACGCGCGCCGAACGCGGAGCCCGGAGAAACGCGCCGGAGCATGCGGCACGCGAACGAAGGAGGCGGACGTCATCACGGTCACGGCGTTTTTTCCGTTCACCACTGCAGCCCGCCCACCGGCTGGCGCGCCGCGTTGCGCTGCTCGTGGATGATCCGGCCGTCGCGCATCGAGAGCACGCGGTCGGCCATGTCGGCGAGGATGGCGTTGTGCGTGATGATCACGGTCAGCGTGCCGAACTCGCGGTTGATGCGCTCGACCGCCTCGAGCACCGCGATGCCGGTGTGGACGTCGAGCGCGCCCGTCGGCTCGTCGCAAAGCAGCACGCGGGGCCGCTTCGCGATCGCGCGCGCAATCGCCACGCGCTGCTGTTCGCCGCCGGAGAGCTGCGCGGGGAAATGATCGAGCCGCGGCGAGAGTCCCACCAGGTCGAGCGCCTCCTCCGGCGCCATCGGGTCGCGGGCGATCTCGGTGATGAGGGCGACGTTTTCGAGCGCGGTCAGGCTCGGGATCAGGTTGTAGAACTGGAAAACGAATCCGACTTCGTCGCGCCGGAACTGCGTGAGCCCGGCCTCGTCCGCGCCCGCGAGGTCCGCACCGCGATAGCACAGCGCGCCCGAGGTCGGCTGGTCGAGTCCGCCGAGGAGATTCAGCAGCGTCGATTTCCCGCTGCCCGAGGGACCGAGCAGCACGACCAGTTCGCCGTGCGCGAGATCCAGGTCGACGCCCGCGAGCGCGTGCACCGCCGCCTCGCCCTCGCCGTAGGTCTTCGTCAGCGCACGGACCGTGAAGACGGATTCGCGCCCGGTGGCGGGCGGACCGGAGAGCTTGGAGACGGCGGACATGGGAAGGCCCACGTAAACGGGTTGCACGCCACCCGCAATGTCCAAAGGCAAACCCCGTGCCCGCGCGCGCTCGCCACCGCATCGGTTTCCGGCACGCTGGCGGGATCGCCGGCCCGGCGTCGGGCCTCGAGCACCTCGCCGATCCGGCCTTTGCCCCGAGACGAAACTTCACCCCACCGTCAGGCCTGCCTGCACATGAACACAACCCGCCGGGATTTCCTCCTCCGCTCCACCGCACTCCTCGGCACGCTGCCGCTCGGCGCGCTCGCCACCACGCCCGTGGCGCTCGGCACACCGCGGCTGCATGCGGTCTGCGTGGGCGCGCATCCGGACGACCCCGAATCCGGCTGCGGCGGCACGCTGCTGCGTTTCCGCGCGGCCGGTCATCGCGTGACCGTCGTCTATCTCACGCGCGGCGAGGCGGGCATCGCCGGCCGGTCGCACGAGGAGGCGGCGCGGATCCGCACCGACGAAGCCACGGCGGCGTGTGCGCGCCTCGGCGCCGAGCCGGTTTTCTTCGGCCAGATCGACGGCGCCGCCGTCTACGACCGCGACGCGATCGCAGCGATGACCCGCCGGCTCGACGAGCTCGCGCCCGATCTCGTCTTTGGACACTGGCCGCTCGACGCGCATCCGGATCACCAGGTCGCGAGCCTGCTCTGCCAGCAGGCCTGGCTGCGCGCGCGGAAACCGTTTTCCCTCTTCTTCTATGAAGTGTGCGCCGGCAGCCAGACCACGGGATTCCACCCGACCGACCACGTCGACATCAGCGACGTGCGGACCGCGAAACGGGCGCTGGTCGACTGTCACGCGAGCCAGGATCCCGCGGACATCTACGCCGGTGGCGGGCACGCGTTGATGGAGGAATTCCGCGGGGTCGAGATCCAGGTGCGCGCGGCGGAGGCGTTCGTGCGGATGACGGGCCGGCACGAGCGGCCGCTGATCTGAGCGGGCGCCAGCCGCGTCCGCCCGCTCACGGCGGCAGCGTCTTCCGCTCGGGCGCGGCGAGAAACGCGACCGACTGCGCGCGCCAGCCGCCAGGAGTGCGCCGCCAGACATGCCGCTCCCGATAACGCAGCCACCACCGTGCGGGCCCGGCCCCGGGTGTGGCCCGCTCGCGGCGGACCATCGTCTGCGTGAGTTCGACGTCGGCCCGGTCGCCGTGCACCGCCACGCTCCCGACCTGCGTATCGAGCGATTCGATGCGCTCGATCCGGGCGAACAGCGCCTCGGTGCGCACGCGATACGCGGCGCGGTCGTAGACTTTTCCGTCGGGCCCGGTGAACCGCCAGTCGGCGGTCGCGACGCGCAGGATGCCGGCGGTGTCGCGCGCAAGGATCGCCTCGCGGATGGAGGCGATGCCGGCGCGGATCTCCGCCTCGTCGCGCCGCAGACGTGACGCCGCGGAGCCGGGTCCCGCGCAACCGGCCGCGAGCAGCAACGCGACGAGGAGGCCCGCCAGCGCGAAAGCGCCGCTCCGCGACCGGACGAGCGGGCGGCGGAAGCGCTTCACGGCGCGAAAAGGGCGGCCTTACTCCGCCGTGTCGTCGCCGGTGACGGCCTCGCCGCCCTTGACGGTGACCTTCTCGAGGATCGCCTTGGAGATCTTCTCGGCGAGCTCGGGCTTTTCCTTGAGCGCCTGCTTCGCGGCGTCGCGGCCCTGGCCGACGAGGTTGCCCTCGTAGGCGATCCACGCGCCCTTCTTTTCGAGAATCTTGTGCTCGAGGCCGAGGTCGAGGAGCGAGCCGATCTTCGAGATGCCCTCGTCATACATGATGTCGAATTCGCACTCGGTGAACGGCGGGGCGACCTTGTTCTTCACGACCTTGATCTTGGTGCGGTTGCCCACGACCTTGCCCTCGGGCGTCTTGATCTGGTCCTTGCGGCGGATGTCGATGCGGATCGAGGAGAAGAACTTCAGCGCGCGGCCGCCGGACGTCGTTTCCGGATTGCCGAACATCACACCGATCTTTTCGCGAATCTGGTTCGTGAAGATGCAGATGCACTGGGTCTTGCTCACGACGGCGGTGAGGCGGCGCATGGCTTGCGACATCAGGCGCGCCTGCGAGCCCATCGTCATGTCGCCCATCTGGCCGTCGAGCTCGGCCTTTGTCGTCAGGGCGGCGACGGAGTCGAGCACGATGACGTCGATCGAGTTGGAGCGGATGAGCGTCTCCATGATGTTGAGCGCGTCCTCGCCGGAATCGGGCTGGGAAACGAGCAGGTCGTCGAGGTTCACGCCGACGACGCGCGCGTATTTCGGATCGAGCGCATGCTCGACATCGATGAACGCGGCGAGACCGCCGGCTTTTTGCGCCTCGGCGATGACGCTCAGGCAGAAGGTCGTCTTGCCCGAGGATTCCGGTCCGTAGATCTCGATGATGCGGCCCTTGGGCAGGCCGCCGACGCCGAGCGCGAGGTCGACCGCGAGCGAGCCGGTGGTCAGCGTCTCCACCTTCATGTGGGCGTTGCTGCCGAGGCGCATGATCGAGCCTTCGCCGAACTGCTTGGTAATGGAGGAGAGCGCGAGCTCGATGTTCTTTTCGCGGCCGGGCGTGACGGCGACGGCGGCGGAGGCGACTTTGGCGGGGGCGGCTTTGGACATGGGAGGAAGAGGCGTGTTGAAACGTCAGCATCCTAAGGCGGGGCGCTGACAGTGTTATGTCAGGAGAGTCTTTCCGCCCGCGGAAAACGCGCAAGCGCGGAGTCGCGCCGCACCCGCGCGAAAAGCGATCCGCCGGCGTCCGCCACATTTCCGTCGCCGATCCGCCGCTCGTCCGGCCAGCGGATCGAGGCTGGCACGTCGCGCTCGTGCCGTTCGCGCCCTCCGTTCGCACGGCCGGGAAACAGCAGCCAAGGTCGAAACATAAAACGCTCTCCCGGCCGGACCGGAAGGACGGGAGAGTCGGAAGCGAGGCCGAGTCAGGCCAGGCCGGACTTACGCTTCCCAGCGACCGTAGATGCCGCAGGGCAGGACCTTGCCGTCACGCTGCACGGGCAGGCCGACTTCGCCGGCGGCGATCGTGCCGGCCCGGTCGTGGAGGAGTTCGGCCAGGAGATTGGCGACGACCGTGGGCGAGAGGCGGGCGGTGTAGGCGTTGATCAGGAAAAACAGCGGCCGGTCGCTCAGCAGCCCGCGGCATTCGGTCAGCAATTCCCAGAGATGATCCTCGAGCCGCCACATCTCGCCCGTGCTGCCGCGACCGTAGGTCGGCGGATCCATGATGATGGCGTCGTAGCGGCGGCCGCGCTTGAATTCGCGCCGGGCGAATTTCAGGCAGTCGTCGACGATGTAGCGCACGGGGGCGTCGGCCAGGCCGCTGAGGGCGGCGTTTTCCTTGCACCATTTGACCATGCCCTCCGCGGCGTCGACATGACAGACGCTGGCGCCGGCGGCGGCGGCGGCGACCGAGGCAGCGCCGGTGTAGCCAAAAAGATTGAGGACGGAGACCTCGCGACCGGCGGCCCGGGCGGCTTTGATCCGGGCGGAAAACCAATCCCAGTTCACCGCCTGCTCGGGGAAAAGTCCGGTGTGCTTGAAGGACGTCGGGTGGATCTTAAACGTCAGTCCAAGCGGAGCATAGGAGATTTTCCAATGATCCGGAAGCGCCCGGCGGAATTCCCACTTGCCGCCGCCCTGCTCGCTGCGGTGGTAGAAACCGTCCCAGCCCTCCCAGCGCGGGCCGCCGCGGCGGGGCCAGATGATCTGGGGATCGGGGCGCACGAGGGTGAACTGTCCCCACCGCTCCTGTTTCATGCCGTCGCCGGTGTCGATCAACTGATAATCCTGCCAGCGATCGGCGACAATGAGAGCAGGGCGGTCGATGGGAACGGTCATGGCAAAAAGCGGTCCGCCGACACAAGGCGCCACCCGGTGCGCTGTCGAGCCGGGCGGCAATGGATAGGGTGAAACACCTACTTATTGACAAAGCGAAAACCGGCTGGTTGTTTCGACGACTTTTCCTCCACCCATGAACCTACCTACCACCCTCCGATATGTTGCCATCGCCGGTCTGACGGCGTTGTGCGCGGCGCGAATTTCGGCCGACGTGATCGAGACCAGGAGCGGCGCCCGTATCGTCGGCGCGGTTACCCGGATCGAGGACGGCAGCATTTACGTGAAGACCGATTACGCGGGCGACCTCGTGATCAAGCAGAGCGAGGTCACCGGCCTCTCGACCGATGCGCCGGTGACGGTGCGGCTGGCCAGCGGCACCGTGCTGGCGGGCAAGGTCAGCTCGAGCGGCGGCGCGATCAAGATCGCGGGCGAGGACGGCGAACTGACCACACGTGTCGAAAAAGTCGCGACCTCGTGGGCGTCGGGCACGGAAGATCCGCAGGTGACGGCGGCGAAGAAGGCCCTCGAAGCCAGCCAGCGGCGCTGGACCTACGAGGTCGCGGCCGACATCACCGGCAAGACCGGCAATTCCGAGCAGCTCGGCACCGCCGTGAGCGCCCGCGCGACGCTCAAGTCGAACCAGGACACGCTGCAGTTCTACTCCGCCTACGACCGGCAGGTCACCGACGGCTCGAAATCGTCGGACCAGTTCAAGGCGGGCGTGGACTACCAGGATAATTTCTCGGGCCGGAAGTCGTGGTATGTCCGCGACGAGGGCGGCTTCGACCGTGTGAAGGACATCGAGCTCTACAACGTGGCGGCGGCCGGTCTCGGCTACGACTTCGTCAAGGAGGAGAAGCACACGCTGACGGGCCGCGTCGGTCTCGCGTTCCGCTACGAAGGCTACAAGAACCCCGCGACCGAGGACGTGAAGGAGGCCGGCCTCGACTTCGGTGTGAACCACGAGTGGACGTTCAGCAACTCGAAGCTGGTCAACCGTCTCTCGTTCATCCCCGGTTTCAACGACTTCAGCAATTTCCGCCTGAGCCACGAGTCGTTCTACGAGATCCCGCTCGTAGTCCCGTTCTGGAGCCTGCGTCTCGGCATCAGCAACGACTACAACAGCAAGCCGGGCGACAATGTCGAGAAACTGGATACGTCCTACTTCACCCGGCTGGTGCTGAACTGGCGGTGAGGAACCTCCGGTTCCGGGCGAGGGGATTGCAGGCCGGCTCCACGAGCCGGCCTTTTTCGTGCCGCCGGATCAGTAGCAGCCGGCGAGGCGGAGATCCTTCAGCAGGTGCAGGACGAGATCGTCGGTCACGCGCACCGGCGCCTCGGCGACCGGCACCGGAATGACGCCCGGCGGCGGCTCGGCGCGGCCGCGGCTCGTGTAGATCGCATGCCGGTATTCGTTGGCGAACCGCCGGCCGTCGGGGGCCTCGAACTCGGCCTTCATCACGTAACCGTCGGTCACGGTGTTGCCCAGCGCGCCGAGGGTGAGGCTCGTGCGAAAGCCCTTCGTGAAGGCCTCGCCGATGTCGCCGACGTTGTTGATCGTGATCGTCAGATGGGCGGGATGCGGTGCATCGGCGGCGGCGACGGTGAAGACATGCGAGGCGGCGAGCACACGGACGACGCTGGCCTGCCAATACTCGGTCGCGCGGCGGACGGGTTTGCCGTTCGTCTCGCCGTTCACCGTCAGGACGACAGGGATCGGCGCGGGCAGCGGCTCGATCTCGCCATAGCTGACCTCGTGGTATTTCGGCTCGAGATAACTGCGCGGCGTGGTGCAGCCCGCGAACAGGCCGGCGAGGAGCAGCGCGGGAAGAAAAAGTCGGCGGAAAACGTGGAGGCGCATGGGCTGGAAGCGCCGGGCGAATCAGGTCCCGTAAAGCCGGTCGCCGAAATCCCCGAGGCCGGGAAGGATGTATTTGCGGGAGTTGAGCGCGCGATCGAGCGCGGCGGTGTGGACCGAAACCATCGGATGATGTTTCGCAACTTCGGAAACGCCTTCGGGCGCACTCACGATGCTCACCAGCACGATGTCCGTCGCCCCCTGGGCCTGGACGACGTTGATCGCCTGCACGGCCGAGCCGCCGGTCGCGAGCATCGGATCGACAAGAATCACACGGCGGCCGGCCACGGGCGGAAGTTTGCAATAATAGCTCCGGGCGATCGCCGTCTCATGGTCGCGCTCGAGGCCGATGTAGCCGACGCTCACGTCGGGAAACAGGTCGAGAAACGGCTGCACCATGCCGAGGCCGGCGCGCAGGATCGGCACGACGACGAGCGACTGGTGCGACAGCACGCGGCCGGTGACGCGCTCGAGCGGCGTCTCGATCGTCTTTTCCTCGGTCGGCAGGTCGCGCGTGGCCTCGATCGCGAGCAGCAGCGTGAGCTGGCTGCACAACGTGCGAAACGTCGCGGGCTTGGTGGTCTTGTCGCGCAGGTGCGTGATCACATGCGCGGCGAGCGGGTGCTGGAGGACATGAAGCATGGCGGGCGAGAAATCGGGAGGAAGCGGGGAGGGCGGTGCAGGAGTCGCGCCGGATCAGGGTTGCAACGTGAGCGTGTGCGCGGGCCGCCCCGGCAGCAGCGGCGCCGGCTCGCCGCGCACCCACGCCTCATGGCCGGCGAGATAGAACGGCGACAAGGGATGACCGCTCGGACCGCCGGGCATCTCGAAAAGCCCCTCCTCCTCGCGGCCGGGCGAGACGACCATCCGCATGCTCGCGCCGAAATCCGGCGACTGCACCCGCGGCATGTGGCTGTCGCCGGGCAGCGGATCGGCGGGCGCGCCCAGCCGGCGCGCAAGCCAGCCGGGCAGCAGCGCGGCAAACGGATGGGCGATCCGCGCGGTGTTGCGGCGGCCCCAGGTGGCGCGCTCGAGCGCGACGCCCTGGCCGTCGAGATCGTCGACGGTCGCGTCGACCGCCGCCGCGAACAACTCCTCCCAGCTCCCATACGCCGGGTTCAGCAGATGCGCGGGCTTCTGCTCCACGATGGACCACAGCGCATCGTCGTAGTTGAACCGGCTCCAGTCGAAGTCCGGCTGGGTCTCGACGCAGCCGGCAAAGACGGGCGTGAAGACGAGTTTCGCGACCTGCAGCCGGTAGGCGCGGACGAGCCGGTAGCTGACGGAGTCGACGCCCGCGCGACCCTCCCACGCGGCGACGAGCCGGCGGACGGTTTCGCGGGTCTTCTTCTTCGCCACGACCCCGGGCGTGAGCGCGGAGAGCAGCTGCTTCTGCCAGCGCTCGAGAAAGAGCGCGCGGTCGTCGAGCTGGATCGCGAGCAGGTCGCGCGGCGCGGCGCGGTCGAGCTTCGCGAGATCGTCGCGGATCTGCGCGGCCCGGGCCGGGTCGTCGTAGTTGCCGTCGCCCAGCAGCGCCAGCGGCGCGCCGCCGACGATGCGGTTGTTGGCGGTCCAGAAACGACCGCCGGCCGCCGCCGGCAGCTCCGCCGGCCGGCCGCGCGGCGCCGTGGTGATCACCGGCACCTCGTCGGGCGGCAGGAAACCGTCCCAACGGCGGTCGCCAAAAAGCCACGACACGGGCAGCCGGCCATCGAAGCCGACGCGCCGCGGGAGGCGCCCGATGATCGTCCACGCGACGTCGCCGTGCGCGTCGGTGACGAGGAAGTTCTGCGGCGGCAGGCCCGAGCGGTGCGCGATGTCGACCGCGGCGGCCACATCCGGCGCGGTCTCGAGCTCGGCGCATTCGAAATTCACGGCGGCGGGATCGTGAAACGTCCAGTGATGCGCGAGCGGGCGCTCCTTGGCGTTGGCGCCGACGACCGGGCCGTAGACGGTCCACGGCGTCTCGACCGTGACGGATTCGCCGCCCTTGACGCGGATCGTGTCGCGGCGCAGCTCGATGGTCTGGAGCTCGTCGCTGCCGCGGATCTTGTAGAGATCGGGCGAGACGGGATTGATGTCGACGGCGACGAGATCGCCCGTGTCGGCGTAGGAATTGGTCAGGCCCCAGGCGATGCGGCCGTTGCTGCCGATGACGAGGAACGGCAGGCCGGGCAGGGTGACGCCGACGAGCCGGTGCGCTTCGGGCGCGGTCCACTCGAGGACGGCGCGATACCAGATGTTGGGCAGGCCGAGGGAAAGATGCGGGTCGTTGGCGAGGAGGCCGGCGCCGGTGGCGGTGTGCGCGCCGGCGAGCGCGAAGCTGTTGCTGCCCGGGCGCGGATCGCCGGAGACGTCGAGCGCGGCCAGGCCCGCGGCGGACGCGGGTGCGGCGGCGGTCGTATCCGTTTTCCGAACATCGATGAGCCGCGCGGACGGGATTTCGGCGGCCGGCGCGGTGGTGCCGTCGAGCGCGGCGTCGTGCGGCAGCGCCGTCGGCGCGAAGAAATCGAGCACGCCCGGCCCGATCCGGTCGCTGAGCGTCGAGAGCGAGTGCTCGAAGTTTCCCCCGGAATCCTGCAGGTCGAGCGCCATCGCGTAGACGATGAGCACGCTGTCCTCGGCGCTCCACGGTTGCGGCTCGGTGCGCAGGACGAAATACTCGAACGGTTTCCGGCCGAGCGAGTCGAGGCCGGCGTTGACGCCCGCGACATAGCTGTCGATCACGGCGCGGCGGGCGGGCGCGAGACCGGCGAGGACCCGGCCGGCGAGCGCGCGGAAACGGTGCGGACGGGAGCCGCGATCGAGCGGCACGGCGGCCGCGCCGAGAAGTTCGGCCAGTTCGCCGGCGGCGCGGCGGCGCAGCAGATCCATTTGAAAGAAACGGTCCTGCCCGTGGAGGAAACCGAGCGCGCGGGCGGCGTCGGCGCGGGTGGCGGCGCGGATCGTCGGGACGCCGAGGGCGTCGCGGGTGACGGTGGCGGCGGCGCTGAGGCCGGGCAGCGGGTGCGTGCCGTCGAGCGGCGGCAGGCTCGCGCGCAGCTGCCGGTGGCACCAGACGCCGGCGAGGACCGCGAGCAGCGCGAGGAGGCTGAGCACGCTGGCGAGCAGGCGGAGACGTTGCTTGAGCGGAGAGGACATCGTCGTGGAGATTCGAGGCGATCCGCGCACCGGCGCGGATGCCCGAAGGCGGCGCGGACCGGCGAAGAGAAGCTACAGGCCGAAGGCCCGGCGGATTTCCGCCACGAGCATTTCCGGCGGCGGGGCGATGTCGAGTGCGAGCGCATCCGCGGGCGGCTCGAGCGCGGCCAGCTGGCTGTCGAGCATGCCGGGCTTCATGAAATGATCCGGGCGGGACCGGAGCCGCGCCGCGAGCAGCTCGCGCGAACCCTGCAGATAGACGAGCCGCACGCGCGGCGTGTCGGGCAGGAGGACGTCGCGGTAGCGGCGCTTGAGTGCGGAGCAGGTGACGACGGCGTCGCCACCGCGGGCCAGGCAGGCGTCGATCCAGGCGCGGAGCGCGGCGAGCCACGGCGCGCGGTCCGCGTCGTCGAGCGGCCGGCCGGCGCTCATCTTCGCGATGTTTTCCGGAGGATGGAAATCGTCGGCATCGGCGAAGTCCCAGCCGAGCGAGGCGGCGAGGGCGCGACCGACGGTGGTCTTGCCGCTGCCCGCCACGCCCATGACGACGATGATCATGCGCGGCGGGAAACTCAGCCCAGCCAAGGCTGTGTGGCGGCGGGGTCGCGGCCCTCGTCGCAGTCGTTGAGATCGAAAAACGTCTCGATCACGAGGCCCTTGTCCGCGAGGCCGTATTGGACGATCCGCTGCTTCAGCACGGGCGTGCGGTCGTCGCGCCAGCCGATCTTCCGCATGAAGCCGCACCAGATCGCGCATTCGTCGTCGGTGCGGGCACCGCCCTGCTCGAAGCACCAGGCGAGGATCTCCTCGTCGGTGCCGCCGGCGAGCGTGCGCGCCTTCACGGCGGCGTAGTCGACGCGGAGAAACGTGCAAGTGCGGCCGTCGAAACCGGCGCCGAGGTTGGCGTGGTAGTCGGACGGGAGACGGCCGGCGGCGTGCAGGCGGATCTTGTCGAGCATCCGGCCGAAATACACGAGTCGGCCGACCTTGGCGTAGCAGCTGCGGAGTCCGGGAACGGCGGGCATGAGGCGATCCTGCGGCGGCGGGCGGGGGAAAATCGATCCCGAAACGAGCGCGCGGCGTTCAGCCGCGGGGAATTATTTCTCGGCGGTGATCAGGCCGGTGCGCAGCGCGTAGCGGACGAGGCCGGCGACCTCGTGGATGTCGAGCCGCGCCATCAGGTGCATGCGGTGGGTCTCGATCGTCTTGACGCTGAGGTTGAGGAAGAACGCGATCTCCTTCGTGCTGCGGCCCTCGGCGATGAGCTGCAGGATCTCGCGCATGCGCGGCGTGAGGCTCTTGGTCACCTCGGCGCGCGGATCGGACTGGCGCTGCAGGTGGCGCGCCATGACCTCCTTCGAGATGGCCGGGCTGAGATAGGATTCGCCGCGCCGCAGGGCGTTGAACGCGAGGGCGAGCTCCTCGGTGGCGGCGTCCTTGAGCAGATAGCCGGCCGCGCCGGCGCGGAGCGCCTGCAGCACGTAATCCTCGCTCGTGTGCATCGAGAGGATGAGGACCTTCGTGCGCGGCCGCTCGCGGACGATGCGGGCGGTGGCGTCGAGCCCGTTGAGGCCCGGCATCGAGATATCCATCACAACGATATCCGGATCTCGCGCCAGCACGAGGGCATGCGCCTCACGACCGTCGCCCGCTTCGGCGAGGATCGTGACGCCCGGCAGACGTTCGAGGAGGGAGCGGATGCCCGCCCGGACCAGGGCGTGGTCGTCGGCGAGGATGACGGTGAGCGGCGTAACCACGGTCAGTTTGCTATACCGCAGGAAGGTATTTGGGGAGCGGAAAATCCGCTTCGATCACAGTTCCCTGTCCGGGAGTCGAGCGGATGGTGAGTGTGCCGCCGGCGAGCGAGGTGCGTTCGTGCATGCCGAGCAGGCCGAGGCTGGCGCCGCGTTCGGCGCGGATGCGCGCGATGTCGGCCTCGAAACCGACGCCATCGTCGGTCACGGTCAGGCGCAGGCGTCCGTCCGCCACGGAGACGGCGAGGGAGATGTGCTGGGCGCGGGCGTGGCGGAGGGCGTTGGTGAAGGCCTCCTGGGCGATGCGGAAGCAGGCGGTTTCGAGCGTCGGATCGAAGCGGCCCGGCAGCGTCTTGCTGTCGATATGCACATGCGGGGTCGACGCCCGCGCCTGGTGCTGCTGGATGAGCCAGTGGAGCGCGGGCACGAGACCGAGGTCGTCGAGCAGCGGCGGGCGGAGGTCGAGCGAGAGCGAACGCACCTGGGCGAGCAGCCGGTCGAGCAGCCGGATGGATTCCTGGAGCGGGGCGGCGGCGCGGGCCGGCGAGGGCTCGCGCGCGGCGGACTGCAGGTGGATCTTGGTCGCGGTGAGCATCTGGCCGATCTCGTCGTGCAGCTCGCGCGCGAGATGGCGGCGCTCGGTCTCCTGCACCTCGAGCAGCCGGCGCGACAGCTGCCGCAGCCGGGTGGAGGCGCGCGTGAGTTCGGCCTGTTGTTGTTTCAGCCCGGTGATGTCGATCTGCGAGCCGAAGAGGCGGACGGGCCGGCCGGCGGAGTCGACCTCGAGATCGGCGCGCATCAGGAACCATCGCCATTGTCCGTCCTTGTGGCGCAGGCGGTATTCCACGGAGTCCTCGCCGGGCGCGTTCTTCAGGAAACGTTCGGTGACGTCCTGCACGCGCACGAGATCGTCGGGGTGGCAGCGCTCCTTCCATTCGGAGATCTCGTGCCGGATCTCGTGATCGGAGTAGCCGAGCTGGGCCTTCCAGCGGGTGGAGTAGTGGATGGCGAGCGTGGGGATATCGAGCGACCAGAGCCCGATGCCGCCGGCGTCGAGGGCGAGGTTGAGCTGCTGCTCGCTCTCGCGCAGGGCGGCGAGCATGCGCTGGCGGTTGGCGAGCTCGGCGGCCGCGCGCTCGTTGGCCAGGGTGAGTTCGTGACGGTCGATCGCGAGGTCGATGCGGAGCGCGAGCTCCACGTAGTGCCGCTCGTGCTTGAGCAAGCAGTCGCTGGCGCCGCTTTTGAGCGCGGCGACGACGAGGTCCTCATTGCCCGAGCTCGACACGATGATGAAGGGAAGACGCCAGCCGCGGTGCTGGGTTTCCGCCATCAGCTCGAGCCCGGTGCGCCCGGGCAGCTGGTAATCGCAGATCACGAGGGCGAACCCCGGATCGGCCTGCAGCCGGTCGAGCGCCTGGCCGGCGTTGGCAACGACCTCGATCGCGACATGCGGGGCGTTGGTCGCGAGGTGGCCGAGAAAGAGCGCGATGTCCTTCGGGTCGTCGTCGACCAGCAGGACGCGCCGGCGGGCGCTGCGCGACGCCGGCGCATTCGCCGGGTGCACGCGATGCCGCTCGATCACCTCGCGCAGCTGCGCCGGCAGGCTGTCGAGATAACCGGGCCGCTTCGGCACATAATCGCTCGCGCCGAGGCGCAGGGCCTGCGCGGCCAGCGAACTGTCGCCGATGCCGGTGACGAGCACGAGCGGCGTGTCGATCTGCTCCTGCGCCAGCTGCTGGATCACCTCGAGCCCATCCATGTCCGGCAGCCGCTGGTCGAGCAGCAGCAGCGTGTGGCGCCGGGAGCGGGCGAGGGGCAGGAAATCCGTGGCGCAGTGGACGATCTCGAAACGGAACTCGGGCGCGCTGCGTCCGAAGTGCGCCCGGGTGAGATCCGCATCGATCGGATTGTCCTCGGCGTAGAGCACGGAGAGGACGGGGCTCGCGGCGGTGGATTCGGTCGGCATGGCGCGAAGGAAGGAGCGGTGTTCAGACGAGCTCGCCGGCGGCGGTCTTCGGCAGCTCGACGGTGAAGGTGGCGCCGGCGCCCGGCGCCGAGGCCGCCCGCACGGCGCCGCCGAGCCGGGTGACGATCTTCTTCACGATCGCGAGACCGGCCCCGGTGCCCTCGAAGCCGGCGGCGGTGTCGAGCCGCTGGAACAGGCCGAAGATGCGGTCGTGGTATTTCATGTCGAAGCCGATGCCGTTGTCCTGGATGGAAACCTGCCAGGCGGCGGCGGTCTCCGTCGCCTCGATATGGATACGCGGCGGGCGGGACGGGCGGCTGTATTTCAGCGCGTTGTCGAGGAGGTTGCCCAGCACCTGGGTGAGGCCGCGCTCCCAGGTGACGGGATGCGTGACGGCGAAATGCATGCTGACATCCGCCCCGTATTCGCGGATCTGGGGCGCGCGCTCGCGCAGCAGCGTGGCCACGAGCAGCGGCAGGTCGACGGCGGCGAGCCGCGGCACCTCGGCATCCAGCCGCGCGTAATCGAGCGTGTCCTCGATCAGCCGGTCGAGGTTGGCGGCGGCGGAGCCGATCTGGTGCACGCAGAACCGGCCGCGCTCGTCGAGTCCCGCCGCATGATGGTGCGCGAGCTCCCGGGCGTAGCCGCTGATGCCGCGCAACGGGGCGCGCAGGTCGTGGGCGACGGTGTGGGCGAAGCTGCGCAGGGTTTCGTTGTGCCGGCGCAGGGCGGCGACGGCGTGCCGGCGGCCGGAGAGATCGCGTTCGAGCAGGAAATGGACCCCGAGCACGATGAAAGCGACGGCGATGACGGCGGCGGTGTAGACGATGAAGGCGTGCCGGCGGTTCGATTCGCGCAGGACGGCGCGGGCGGCGAGTTCGTCCTGCAGTTCCCTTCTCATCGCGGCGATCTCCCGGCGGACCCGGTCCATCATCCGCTGGCCGGCATCGGCCGCGAGCTGGACCGCCTCCTCGGCGTGGCCCGCCCGCTTGAGTTCCAGCCCCTGCTGGAGCTGCAGCAGTTCGGTGCGGATCAGCGGCGCGATCCCGGCGATGCGGGCGAGCCGCTCGGGCTGGCCCTTCGAAAGCTGCACGATGTCGCGCAGCTGGCGGTCGATCTCCCCGAGCGCGGTGTAATACGGCTCGAGCAGTGCCTCGCGCCCCGTCAACAGATAGCCGCGCTCGCCGGTTTCGGCATCCTTCATCGCGGACAACAGCGATTCGAGCGAGACCTGCACCTGCTGCGTCTGCTCGATCCAGCGGCCGGCCTCGATGGATTTCACCGTGCTGTGATAGGAGAGCAGGCCCATGACGATGATGACGCCCAACGCCGAACCCGCGCTGATCGAGAATTTCTTGTCGAGCGGGAGCACGGTGTCGAAACGCGTGACGTCCTCCGGATCGCGGACGATCTCCTCCGTCGTGCCCGCCACCGCGAAAAGGCCCGCCGCGAGCAGGATGAACGCCAGGGCGGTCGTCAGCGCCATCGAGCGCACGTCGTTGCCGAAGAGCAGGGGATCGCCGGTGACGTAGCCCAGCGCGGCCACGCCGCCGATGATGCCCGTCACCACGGCGAGCGACCCGGCGAGCGCATCGCTCGCCCAGATCCACCGGCGCCACGCGAGCAGCGCACCGGCGAGGGAGGCGAAGATGAACGTCACCGCCACGGCCGTGCTCGCATGCTGCGGGCCCGCCGCCGTGCCGCTCGTGATCGCAGCGAGGAAGGCCGCCAGCTCGTTGAGCCCCCAGCGCCTTCCCACCGACATCCCCGCGAGATGGACGATCGCGAGGGCGAACACCACCGTGGCCAGAAGGCGCGCCGGCCATGAACCGGTCCGCCGCGACATGAGCGCCACCAGGGAGCCGTTGAGCAAAAACATCAGGGCCGCATACGGCCCCATCGCCAGCGACACGACGTGCACCGTTCCGGGCACCGGGGGCTGCACCAGCCGCTGGATGAAAAAAGCCACGCCCGCCGCCGCGACCACCAGCCCGATCAGAAAAGCCACCCGCGATAATTTCATCGAGTCGGACGACGCTATCCGACCTCCGGTCCGCGACAAGCCTCGGCGCAACCCGCGTCGCTCACTCGTGAAAATAATACACCGCCGTGCACAACAGCGCGAACAGCACCGTCGGCGCCGTCACCCACAACGCATCGAACTTCATGTGGTATTTGTCGACCAGCCACACGACCAGCCAGCACTTCGCCGCGATCAGGATCCAGCAGGCGAGCAGCATCCGCTCCACCCGCCGGCTGCGCGCCGGCGCCAGCGAGTCGACGCGCACTTCCTCGACGAAGCCGCGCCGGCCATCCGGAGACGGCCGCGGGGAAAAGAGATGGATAAAACTGCTCAACATCCACTGTCACTCTACGCCGCCACCGACGAAAAGGAAAGGGAGCCGGACGGTTGCCGGCATCCCCGCGGACTTCGCGCCCGGGCTCGCACAGGAAACCTTTTGTGCTATCGTTTGTCCCGACCACGTGGTTTCCCACCTATGAAAACATTCCGTTTCCCCCTGATCGCATTGCTGGGACTGGCCGCCGCCACTGCGCTGCGCGCCGAAGCCCCGGCGGTTTCCCCCGTCGACGTCACGTTCGTGAATCCCGAAAAATTCACCGACGTGAAGGATTACTACATGCCCACGGATTCCGGGCGCGATGCCATCCTCGCCGACTTGAAGGACTACATCGTCAAGCGCGCCTCCGCGCGCCTCGCCGCGGGCCAGCATCTGACGGTCACCGTCACCGATGTCGACCTCGCGGGCGATTTCGAGCCGTGGCACGGTTCGCAGATGCAGGACATCCGGGTCATCAAGGATATCTACGCGCCGAAGGTGAACCTGTCGTTCACCCTCACCGATGACGCCGGCAAGATCGTGAAGCAGGGCGAGCGCAAGCTCCGCAACATGAACTTCACGATGAACATCAACTCCATCGGCCGCAGCGATCCGCGTTTCTACGACAAGGCGCTGCTCGACGACTGGATCAACGACGACTTCCCCCGCGTGAAAGACAAGCGCTGAGCGGGCGCGTCCCGTTTCCTTCCTCTCCGCACCGGGTAAAACCGGTTTGCTCCCGACCGCGAATCCGCCAGATTCGCGGTCGTTTTGTCCACGGACTCCGACGATTCACCGACGGCCGATGCGCGGCTCGACAAATGGCTCTGGGCCGTCCGGCTCTTCAAGACCCGCGCCCTCGCGACCGACGCCTGCCGCGCCGGCAGCGTCGACCTCGGCGGTCAGCCGGTGAAGCCGGCCCGCGAAGTGCACCCGGGCGAGATCGTCACCGTCCGCCAGGGCCTGGTCACGCGCACGCTCCGGGTCGTCGCCTCGCCGCCCGGCCGCGTGGGCGCGAAACGCGTGCCGGAGTATTGCCTCGACCTCACGCCACCGGCCGAATTCGAGAAACTGCGGGAGCATCGCCTGCAACAGGTCCTCGCCCGCGAAAAAGGCTCCGGCCGCCCGACGAAGCGCGACCGCCGCGCCATCGATCGCTTGTTCGACTAGGGTTGGCGCGAATCGTCGCAGGTGATCCGGCTGTCGGACAAGCGACAGATCGCTTCGGCGGACTCGTGCCATAGGCACGGTCAATTTCCCTTGGGAGAGCTGCGTCTTGAATCTTGCAGGGTGAAACTCGTCCTCCGGACGGGCTGCCGGATGCACGCCAGAGAAAAACCGCTCCAGAGGACCGGCTCCGTCCACCGCAACCGCCTGATTCCGTCCCGATTCAGCTCATCCCGCCGCGCTCATTTTCTCCGACGATGCCGGACCGCGCCGGCGTTTCGCACGCCGGGCGCCACGCGGACGTGCCGATGCGCTCACTCGTAGCGCATCGCGCGGCCGAGGTAGTTGAGCATCCAGATTTCCTTCCAGACGCGATAGCGGCCCTCGTGCGTGATCTTGCCGAGGTCCTCGCGGTTCGGCGGGCTGTGCAGGAAGCCGAGCTCGGTGTTGAGCCGGTCGAGTTCCTGCTGCGTCGCATTCTGGTCGGTCAGCGCGTCGACGAGCAGCGGCGCGGGCGTCGCGCCCGCATGGGCCAGGCGCGCGTGATGCCGCGCGAGCAGCTTGCGCACGGAGCGCCGCCACGGCGTGCGCTCGACAAACCACGACTCGGGGTAAAACCCGGCGAAGGGCACGTAGAGATTGTCGGTCAGGTAGCGCAGTCCCTCGGCCGTGATGGAGATCGCCGCGAAGCACACGGTGATCGCGCCGCCCGCCTGGGGGATGAAGGTCACGTTCAGCCGCACGGTCGCCGCGGCGTTTTGAAAAACGGATACGCGCAGGTGGATGCCGCCGCCGATCTCGGCCTTGAGCGCCTGCACCTGCTTGAAACCCGCGCCGCGGATCCACTCGCGCAGTTTCAGCATCCGCGGCTGCGTGGGCCATTCGTCGCCGTCGAGGTTCAGCTCGTAATGGGGAAACAGCGGCAGCGGGCTCACGCTCAGCGCGCTGATGCGGAGCCAGTTGAAAAGCGTCTCCCCGAGGAACCACAGGAGGAAGAAGCCGCCCGCGAGCACCGGATAGGGCCGGTCGATCAGCTCGAAATCGACGCAGAGCTGCGCCGCGCCGAAGGTGAAAACCAGCCAGCGCAGCCAGCGGTCGGCGATCGACAGGAGCGGCGACGCCACGCGCTGGTTGATGTGCATCAACAGAAACGACACCACCACGGCGGCGACAATCAGGTAGGACACGGTCATCGACTCGGAGGAGGACATGAGCGACGGACGCCGGGCGGAGACGGCGGCGCAGGCCGCCGGCCATGCGACCGGCCGGCGCGACGCCGGCGGTCACCCGTCAACTGAGGCGGACGGGCATGATCACGCAGAGGAAGCTGTCGAGCGTCTTGAATACGCCCGGGCTGACCTCGTCCTTCAACTCGAAGAAGATCTCGTCCTTCGTCAGCGCCCGGAGCGGGTCCATGATGAAGACGGGGTTGAACGCGACCTGGAGTTCCGGGCCGCTGTATCCGATCGCCATGGACTCGTGCGCCTCGCCGAAATCGGGGCTCTGCGCGGTGATCTCGAGCAGATTGCTCGTGAGCTTGATCTTGACCGAGTTCGACTTCTCCGAGCACACGAGCGCGGCGCGGTGCACGCACTGCAGGAACAGCTCGCGCTCGAGCTTGATCCGCTGGTGCGTCTCCTTCGGCACGACCTGGTTGTAGTTCGGGTAGTTGCCTTCGACGACTTTCGAGTAGAGGTAGACGTTGTCGATCAGGCCGCTGGTGTCCTTGTCGGTCGCGATCTGGAACGCGGCGCGGCGGTCGTTGAAGTTGATCTTCACCTTCTCGCCCTTGTCGAGGAGGCGGAGGAGTTCGCCGACGGTCTTGGCCGGGAGGATGATCGCGCCGGCGCTTTCCGCGGGCACATCCATCTCCTTCGAGATCAACGCGAGGCGGCGGCCGTCGGTCGCGACGAGCGAGAGCTTCGCATCCTTGAAGTTGAAATACACGCCGTTGAGGATGTAGCGCGTCTCGTCGGTCGACTGCGCGTAGGCGACGCTCTTGAGCATCGCGGTGAGCTCGCCCTGCTCGAGCGTGTAGGCCTTTTCGTCGCCGAATTCCGGCAGCGGCGGAAACTCCTCCTTGCCGATGCCCATGATGCGGAAATTCGAACCGCCGGACGTCAGCTTGACCTGGTGATTCGGAGAGCCGTCGACCGTGACGTCGACGTTCGGAAGCTCGCGCACGATGCCGGCGAGACGCTTCACAGGCAGCGTGACGGAACCCGTTTCCTTCACCTCCGCCTTGATCTTGCACCGGATGCCGAGATCGAGATTCGTCGTCGTCAGCGAAATCTGGTCCTTCTCCGCTTCGATCAGCACGTTGCTGAGGATCGGCATCGTGGCCTTCGAGCCGACGACGTTGAGCACCTGGGCAAGGCCGTTGGCGAAGTGGTCGCGGTTGATTTTGAATTTCATGTGGGGGTGGGCGCCGGCTTGTTTTGGAGAAGCTAACAAAGGCTAATTGGATAGGGGTTCAATAATGAATTAGAACCGTATTCATATGAGCGGCGAATAAGACCAGTAACCGCCCCAAACGGCCTTTTCGTCCTCGTGGCGCCATTTCGGAAACGTTGTGGAAAACGTTCATGAAAGCGGCCAGCAACCGGGCGGTTATTCACAGGCCTCGGGTTGTTGGCCGGTCATCGGCAGCTTGTTCACACGGAGTTCGATTCGTCCGCGGCACCGGGCGATAGTTTCGGTTTCCGCCAGGCGCGAACGAGACCGAAAAAGATGTAGCCCAAGCAGATGCAAAGGACGCCGACTTCCTTGAAGAGAAAAACGAGGCCGATGATGACCAGGGCGAGGATGAAGCTGCGCAGCTGGGTCGTCGTTTGCAGGTCCACTTTCTTGCCGCTCGGATAACGCACGGTGCTGACCATCAGGAAGGCGATCAGCAGCATCAGGAACGGCAGCGCGAGCGCGCCGCTCTTCAGCGTCTTGTCGGCTTCGATCAGTTTGAGAAGAAACAGCACCAGCGCCGCGACTGTCGCCGCGGCCGCCGGCACGGGCAGACCCACGAAATCCTTGCCGGAATCCTTCTTCCCGCGGTGGAGGAGGGGATTGGTGATGACGTTGAAGCGCGCGAGCCGGATGGCGGCGCAGAGCAGGTAGATGAAGCCGATGAACCAGCCGATGCTGCGGAAAAGCGGGATGCCCTGCGACGGCGACAGGATGAAGAAGAACATCAGCAGCGCCGGGGCGAAACCGAAGGAAACGACGTCCGCGAGCGAGTCGAACTCCGCGCCGAAGAGCGATTCGCGTCCGCCCATGCGGGCCAGCCGGCCGTCGAGCATGTCGAACGCCGCCGCGCCGAGGATGAACCACACCGCGTAGCGGTAATGCTCCGCCGGCGTGGAGCCGAGGTATTCGCCCGAGAGCGCGCTTTCGGCCAGCCGGGCGTGAATGCAATTCACCACCGCCAGGAAACCGCAAAAGAGGTTTCCCGCCGTCATCAGGTTCGGCAGGAAATAGATCCGGCTCGCGTTGGTGACGTTGTAGGGATCCTCGCGATGCTCGAGATCGTCCTTTTTGACGTCTCCGGCCGGAACTTCGTCATGCGCGCTCATTTGGTGAGGCTTTCGAGGTATTTCCAGAACTTGGAATCCTGCTCGACGAGCTGCTGTTCGGAAACGGGGAGCTTGTTGCGCAGCAGGAAATCCTCGAGCGAGTTCTTGTGGAGGATGTAGTGCGTGTGGAGCGTCTCGCCGTTGACCTCGAAATAGAAACGGTAATCGCCCGCGCGCAGCCGGTAGTAATTGCGGTCGCGGCGCCGGAAATGCCCGAGCGGCTCGCGCGGATGGGCCAGATCGGACGGCTTCAACGACGCGATCGGGGAGATGACATCGAGTTGCGCGAACTTATCGAGCCGGTTGAGCTCGCGCATGCTTTGTTCGGAAAACGTGACCTGATACATGGGCGTGGGACTAGCGGACGATGCGAAGAAACCGGCGGCCCGGCCGCGGGTGGACTGCGACCGGCGACCCCGCTGCCGGCAAAAGGTTTCTCCGATCGATCATGGAAGGCACATGCAACCGACGTCCACCGCATGAGCAACGCAATTTGCGCCGCCCGCCGCCGGGTCTCCGGTTGGCGATGGCCGGAAACGCGTCGGCCGCTTCGCAACCGGACAACCGGCCGGCCGGCGGGCGCGAAGACGTTTCGAGCCGAAGGCACCGCGCGAGATCTCGAATCCGCGCCGCTGCGTGCCCATCGCATTCCCGACCGGCCGCGACGAAACCGGCGGTTTGTGGTTTCCCTGCGCGAAGGCGGCGCCTACATCCTGCGCATGACTGTTTCCCTGTCGGACATTCGCGCAGCCAGGAAGCGGATTGCGGACGGTGTGATCGTCTCGCCGTGCCCGGCGTCGATCCCGCTTTCCGAAATCACCGGCGCGCGCATCGCCTGCAAACTCGACAACTTCCAGCGCACGGGATCGTTCAAGGAACGCGGCGCCCGCAACGCGCTGCTCCTGCTCGCGCCCGCCGCGAAGCGGCGCGGCGTCATTGCCGCCAGCGCGGGCAACCACGCCCTCGGGCTCGCCTACCACGGCGGATTGCTCGGCATCCCTGTCACGGTCGTCATGCCCGACTACGCGCCGCTGATCAAAATCGCGACCTGCGAACGGCTCGGCGCGCGCGTCCTCGTCCGCGGCCGCGATTTCGCCGCGGCCCGCGCCGAGGCCGATGCGCTCGCGGCCGCGGAGGGGTTGACCTACATCCACGGGTTCGACGATCCCGCGATCATCGCCGGCCAGGGCACGATGGGCCTGGAAATCCTGCAACAGGTCCCCGACGTCGACGCGATCGTCTGCCCGATCGGCGGCGCGGGCCTGATCGCCGGCCTCGCGGTCGCGGTCAAGGCCGTGAAACCGTCGGTGAAGGTCATCGGCGTCGAGAGCGTGGCGACGGCGAGCTTCACCGCGGCGCTGCGGGCCGGCCATCCCGTCGCGATCCCGCGGGCCCCGACGCTCGCCGACGGCCTCGCGGTGCTGAAGGTGGGGGCCAACGCCTTCGCGCTGGCGCGTCCGCTCCTCGACGAAATCGTCCGCGTGGAGGAGAAATGGATCGCGCTCGCGATCCTGCGCATGTTGGAGCTCGAGAAGACGGTCGTCGAAGGCGCGGCCGCGGCGCCGCTGGCGGCGTTGATGGGCGGACTGCTGCCCGGACTGGCGGGCAAGAAGGTCGTGCTGGTCGTCTGCGGCGGAAACATCGATCCGGCGATCCTCGGCCGCGTGATCGAGAAAGGCCTCGTGCACGACGGCCGCCTGACGCGCTTCACCGTGAAGATCAGCGATCGTCCGGGCGGGCTGGCGGAGCTGGCGCGCGTGATCGCGGCGGCGGGCGCGAGCGTCAAGGACATCGCGCACGACCGCGCCTTCAGCGGGCCGGACGTGAGCGCGGTGCACGCCGTCTGCACCGTGGAGACGCGCAACCGCGAGCACATCGCCGCGCTCCACCGGGCGTTGAAGAAAGCCGGCTTCGCGCGGGTGCGGGAGGCGTGATGCACGGCGGCGGCACGGTCGGCGACGACGCGAAGGCGCGGGAAAAATCGGGCCCGGCGGTGCGGTCCTTCGCTTTTCATCGCACCGCCGCCGCGGCCGGAAAGCTGTTGGCGACCGCCGTCCATCCAGGCGGCGCGATCTGAGCGCCGCCAACCCGATGATTTCGTTGCTTCGAGCGTTCGGCGGAGACGGGCGCGGCGGTCCGCGGCGACCGCCGCTTGCCGGCCGGCTGTTCGCGCTGCTCCTCCTGGGGCTCGCGCTGCCGGCGCTCCGCGCCGTCGAGCTCGACATCCCCGTCTTTTCCGGCGGATACGGGATCGCGTTCTACGAGGAGACGGCGCGGCTTTTCGAGGCGGAGCGCCCGGGCGTCACCGTCCGGCTCTACGGCGATCCGCGGATCGAGGACAAGCTCCGCGTCCGCATCATCGACGGTCACTACCCCGACGCCGCGCTCAGCGGCCAGCTCCTCTGGCCCACGCTCATCCGCGCCGGCAAAGTCCTCGACCTCACGCCGTATCTCGACGGACCCGCCTGGGAGGGCGGCGCCCGCTGGCGCGACACCTTCCAGCCGGGCGCGCTCGACGGCTGGCGGATCGACGGCCGCGTCTACGGCGTGCCGCTGACCTACGCGTGCTGGACGATCTTCTACGACCGCGCGCTTTTCCGCGCCCACGGCTGGACCGAGCCGCGCACCTGGGACGAGTTCTTCGCGCTCTGCGCCAGGATCCGCGCCGCCGGGATCGCGCCGCTCAGCCTTCCCGGCACGCGCTGGCTCTACGCCAACGCCTTCCTCCGCGCCGCCTACTACAACCTCGCCGGCGCCGAAGGCTGGCGCGCGCTCAACGCCGTGACGCCCGGCAGCTGGCGCGACCCGCGCTACGTGCGCGCCGCCGCCGTGCTGCAGCGGATCGCGCAACAGTGCACCCTGCGCGGCTGGGAGGGCGAGACGCACACCGGCGCGCAGCAGTCGCTCTTCGCCGGCCGCGCGGCCATGACCGTATCCGGATCGTGGTTGCTCAACGAGACCCGGGGGAAGACGCCGCCCGGCTTCGAATGGGGCGTGATGAACTTCCCCGTGTTTCCCGACGGCGCGGCCGATCCGCACGCGATCCAGACGGGCAGCGACCATTTCCTCGTCTTCGCCACCGGCGACCGCGAACGCGAGCGGCTCACGGTCGACTTCCTGCGCTTCCTCACGTCGCGCGCGCGGGCGGCGGCGTTCGTCCGGCAGGTCGACGCGCCGGTGGCGGTGCGCGGCGTGCCGCTGGAGACGTATTCACCGGCGATGCGCGGCACGGCGGAGATCATCGCCCGCGCGGCCGAGGCCTACAACATGCCGCAGACGATGCTCCAGCCGCCCGCGATCCGGCAGGCGATGATCGACGGGCAGATGCGGCTGATGACAGGCGAACTCACGCCGGAGCAGTTCGCGGAGCGGATCGAGACCGCGGCCGCGGCCGACCGCGCGCGGGCGACGGAGCCGGACCGCATCGCGTATCGGCATCCCGTCGCCGGCACCGCGCTGCTGCTCGGGCTTGCCGCCCTCGCGGTCTGGCTGCTGTGGAAAAAGAAGCCGGGGCCGCGCGGCGGCGCGCGCCGCCCGCCGGCCGGCGAGGCGTTCTTCGCGCGGCTGCGCGCCGGCATGGCGCTCGGCTTCGTCGGGCCGTCGTTCCTCCTCTACGCGGCGTTCGTGCTCGTGCCGGGCGCGACGGCGTTCGCGTGGGCGTTCACGCGCTGGGACGGACTCGGCGCGCGCACCTGGGCGGGCGGGTTCAACTTCAAATGGCTGCTCTTCGAGAGCGACCTGTTCTGGTCCGCGCTGCGGAACAACGGCTTCCTCATGATCGTGCCCGCGGCGATCGTGCTGCCGGTGGCGCTGCTCTTCGCGTATCTGCTGCACCGCGGCGTGTGGGGCGCGAAGCTGTTTCGCGCGGTCTTCCTCTTTCCCAACCTGCTCGGCGGCATCGCGGCGACGCTCCTCTGGCTCGGCGCCTACGAACCGCACGGCGGCCTCGTCAACGCCGGGCTCGTGGCGCTGGGCCACGCGCTCGACCTCGACTGGCTGCGCGGCTTCGACGGCTATCCGTGGCTCGCGCAGAGCCATCTCTACGGCGCGCTCGTGCCGGTTTACCTGTGGATGGCATGCGGCTTCAACCTCATCCTCTTCCTCGCGGCGATGGAGGGCATCGACCCGCAGCTCTACGAGGCGGCGGAGATCGACGGCGCGCCGCCGTGGCGGCAGTTCTTCGCGATCACGCTGCCGCTGATCTGGGAGGTCGTCGTCGTCGCGCTCGTCTTCCTCGTCATCAGCGGGCTCAACGCCTTCGAGATGATCTGGCTGCTCACGTCGCAGGATCCCGACAGCGGCACGCACACGCTCGGCACGCTGATGGTCACGTCGATGTTCAAGGAGTTCCAGATCGGGCGCGCGACCGCGATCGCGGTCGTGCTCTTCGTCCTCGTGCTCGCGGGTAGCGCGCTCGTCATGCGCGGACTCCGGCGGGAGGACGTCGAGTCATGAAAACGAGGATACACGAGGGGCCCGCCGGCCGGCCGGCCCGCGGCCCGCGCCTGGCCCCGGCGCTCGTCCTCGCCGTGCTCGCCGGCTACGCGGCGTGGGTCGTGTTCCCCATGGTCTGGGTCGCGTATTCGTCGTTCAAATCCGACGCGGCGGTCTTCCGCGAGCCCTTCGCGCTGCCGGCGCCCGGCGAGTGGCGGACGGAGAACTACGCGCACGCCTGGCACGAGGCGCGGTTCGGCGAGTATTTCCTCAACAGCGTGGTCGTGACGGGCGCGTCGGTCGCGCTGATCGTGGGCCTCGGCGCGATGGCGGCCTACGCGCTCGCGCGGTTCCATCATCCGGCGGGCCGCGCGGTGTTCTGGCTGTTTCTCGCCGGGCTGATGATCCCGGCGCAGCTCGCGGTCGTGCCGCTGTTCTTCGAGATGCGCGGCCTCGGGCTGCTCAACTCGCGGACCGGCCTGATCCTCGTCTACACGGCCAACGGCCTGCCGTTCGCGATCTTCATCCTCGCCGGTTTCTTCCGCGCGCTGCCGCGCTCGCTCTACGAGGCGGCGGTGATCGACGGCTGCGGCGAGTGGGCCGCGTTCCGCCGCGTGCTGCTGCCGCTGGCCCGCCCGGGGCTGGTGACGGTCGCGATCTTCCAGTTCATCGGCGTGTGGAAGGAGTATTTCTTCGCGTTCATGCTCGTGAGCGGCGATGTCGACGGCGGCGCGCGCACGCTTCCGCTCGGGCTCGCGAACCTCTCCATCGCGGCGCAATACCGCACCGACCACGGCATGCTCTTCGCCGGCCTCGTGCTCGTGACGCTGCCGATCCTCGCGATCTACCTGCTGCTCCAGCGCCAGATCGTGAAGGGCGTGGCGGCGGGCGCGTTGAAGGGCTAGGCGCCGCCGCGGCGGGTCACTTCACCTTCGCGCAGACGATGCAGTCGCGCGGCTCGTCGCCGCGGTTGGGAAACACGAACCACCGGCGCAGCACCGCCTCGCGGGCGAGGCCGGCCTTCTCCATCACGCGGGCCGAGGCCGGATTCTCCGTCGAGCAATACGCCCAGGCGCGCCACACGCCCGGCTCGGCCATCGCCCAGCCGACCAGCGGGCGCAGCGCCTCGGTCGCGTAGCCGCGGCCCCACCACGCGCGGCCGAGCACGTAGCCGAACATGGCCTTGGGCCCGTCGATCACGACGCCGATGGAGCCGATCGGCGTATCCGTGCCGCGGAGGCAGAGGAGCCAGGCGTATTCGCCATCGTGGTTTTCCCAGCCGGCGATCCGCTGCCGGAAAAACTCCGCCAGCGTCTCCGCCGCGGCGTGGGGCCGCCAGGCGAGGTGACGCGTCGCCTCCGGGTCGCCCGCATACGCGGCGAAGGCGGCGGGGGCGTCGTCGATCCGCGGCGGGCGGGCGAGCAGCCGCGCCGTCTCGAAGCGGGTGGGCGGGACGATCGGCGTCATTTCTGCGCGGCGATGCGGTCGCGGATCGCGCCGGCCCACTGCGTGACGGCGGCGATCTCCGCGGGCGTGAGCACGGCGTCGCGGTGGATCAGCGTGTAGGAGGCGAGCGGCATCTCGTGATCCTCCATCTCGTCCATCGTCTTGGTCAGTGCGCGCGCGGCGCGGATGTCCGGATAGGCGCCGAACCGGGAGAAGTTGAGATGGCGTTTCCCGTCCTTCACGTGCGAGGCGAGCCACCAGCCGACGGGCTGGATCTCGGCATACCACGGATAACGGGTGTTGTCCGAGTGGCAGTCGTAGCAGGCCTTCGCGAGGATCGCCTGCACCTCGGGCGGGGTCGGATGCAGCGCGGCGATGTCGCCGGGCGCGGGGGCGGCCGAGCGGTTTTTTGCGGGGCGCACGCATTGGATCGCGACCGCGAGGAACGCGAGGACGAGGAGAGTCTTCTTCAGCATGGGGAAAGGGAATGACGCCGCCGCCCGGTCGTCGGATGCGGGCGGGAAACCGCCGCCGGATCAAAGCGGCGTTTCCCCGCCGCCTTTCGGCCTGCGGCCGGGCTTGAACGGATTCGCGCGGATCTCGTCGAGGACCTTGCGCCGGCCCCACCGGGCGTGGGTCAGATGGAGCCCGGTCGCGAGCACCAGCGCGATCCCGCCGGCCGCGGCGAGGGCGAGACGATGCTGCGTCAACCCGAACCCGAGCAGGAGCGCGCTTCCGATCGCGGCGAGCGCCTGGACGAGCAGCAGCAATCGTCCAAGGATCTCCGCCGGCGGACCGATCGTCGGATCGCGTTGCGAAAAAGGCCGGGTGTCGGAAAGGGGAGCCATGCAGGAAAACGCGGGTCGCGCGCGTCCGCGCCGATCGCGGATCGGGCCGATGACGCGACGCGAACCCACGCCGCGATGCTGCGCACCGCGGTCTTCGGCGCGACCTTTTTTGTTTTCCGGATATGCCGCCCGCTTCGCAGCGAGGCGGGCGCGACGCGTCATGCGCAGTCCGGCGCGTGAGTGTCCGACGGACGGTCGCGGCATCGGGTGGCGCGACCGCAGTCGGGGGATCAGGTCGGAGGGGTGAGGTTTTCGGCGACGGGATTGGCGTAGGCGCTGGCGGCGGGCCAGGCGCCGGCGGCGAGGCAGAGCGCGATCATCGAGGCGGGCGCCCAGCCGAGCACCGGATGCCACGCGGCCAGATCGAGCAGCACGCCGGTCTGTGTCCGCACGACCGCGGCGATGACGAGGCCGGCGATCCAGAAGACGCCGGTGCCCAGGATCGCGCCGAGGGCTCCGATCGCGCCGGCTTCGACGACGAGCGCGGTCGTGAGCAGCCGGCGCGGCGCGCCCATCGCGCGGAGGATCGCCCATTCGCGGCGGCGCGCATGCAAGGAGCTGTGCAGCGCGATCAGCACGCAGAGCGAGGCCAGCGCGGCGGCCGCCGCGGCGCCGAGCCCGAGCACGCGGTCCATCCAGGCGAAGCGGTCGAACAGCCCCGCGAGCACGGCCGCGACCGGCCAGGCGAACGTGAGCCGCGTGCCCTGGCGGTTGTAAAGCCGGTCGAGCGCGAAGCCGGCCGCGCGCATCGTCGGGCGGAACTGCACCAGCACGGCGCTCACCGCCTCGGCTTTCGCCGGATCGTGTCCGGGCAGGTGCTGGAGGTCGGCGAGCGGCACCCAGATCGCGCGATCGGCGGGCGTGCCCGTGGGCTCGAGGATGCCGGTGACGGTGAAGAACTCGTCGTGCGCGTTGGCCGGATTGTAGTCGAGCCCGTGGAACGCCTGGATGCGGTCGCCGGGCTTCAGTCCGAGCCGCTTCGCGGCGAAGGCGCCGGCGACGGCCTCCTCGCGCGCCGGATCGAAGAGCCGGCCGCCGGGTTGCACGGAGAGTTTTTTGCCGGGCAGCCAGTCGACGTCGGTGAACAATTCCACGGGCGCGCCGACGAGACGCCAGCCGCGGTAGTTGTCGCCGACGGCGATCGGGATCGCGTGGGCCACGGCGGGATGCTGGCGCAGGTCCTCGACGTCGGCGGCCTCCAGGCTTCCCGGCGCGGGCTCGAGGTGGAAAAGCGCGCAGAGGACCAGCTGCAGCGGCGAGCCGCGCGCGCCGAGGACGGCGTCGAAGCCGCCCGCACTCTGGGAAAACGCGCGTGCGGCCTCGCCGCGCACGGTCCACGCGGCGAGGAATCCGCCGTAGGCGAGCGCGATGAGCAGCACGCAAAGCGCGGAGGCGGTGGCATGCTGGCGCAGGGCGCGGCGCACGAGCAGCGGGAGGGCGGAGAGGGAAGTCATGGCCGGTTGAGCGCCGCGAAGTCGCGCACGTTGGGAAAGGCGGAGAGCAGGCGTTCGTCGTGACTGACGACGAGCAAGGCGGCGCCGGCCTCGGCGCAGGCGTCGCGCAGCAGGGCGAGCGCCTCGGCGGCGTGTTGCGGATCGAGGCTCGCCGTCGGTTCGTCGGCGAGGACGAGCCGCGGCCGGTTGACGAGGGCGCGGGCGAGGGCGACGCGCTGCTGCTGTCCGGTGGAAAGTTGCGCGGGAAAACGGTGCCCGAGGTCGCCGAGTCCGAGCCGGGCCAGCAGCGCCGCGGGACGCTCCGGCTCGCGCGTGCCCGCGAAGGCCTGCATGAGCGCGACGTTTTCGCGGACGGTGCAGCTTTGGAGCAGGTTGAAGGTCTGGAAAACGTAGCCGATCCGGCGCGCGCGGAGCCGGTCGCGGGCGAGTTCGGGGGCGGGCGCCATCGGCTCGCCGTCGATCGCGATGGTGCCGGTGTCGGGCGCGAGCAGTCCGGCGATCAGGTGGAGAAACGTCGTCTTGCCGGTGCCGCTGGTGCCGCGGAGCGCGAGTTGTTCGCCGGCGCCCAGCTCGAAGGCCGGCACGGCGACGACCGGCCGAGGCGACGCGGCGAAGGATTTGGTGAGCTGACGGATCAAGAGGACCATCGCGGAAGGTGAGAAAAAGCGCCGGCCGGAAGGCGGATGGCGCGGGTGGAAACGAAAAAAGCGGGGCGGGCTTGCGCCCGCCCCGCGTGCAAGGATCACATCACGCGCGAGGAGCGCATCGCTCAGGCCGCGGCCTGACGGCGACGGCGCCAGATGCCCCAGCCGAGACCGGCGACGCCGATCAACGCGGCATAGGTCGACGGTTCGGGAACCGCCGAGACGGTGGCCGTGAACGACAGGTTGTCGTAGAACGCGCCGCTCGCCAGCACGATGCCGGTGACGCCGCTGATGCTTCCGAGCGTGGCGATGAAACCGGGCGTCGTCTGGTCGATCGCGATCTGGCCGACGATCGTCGCGCCGGACACGAAGTCGATCGTGAGGTTGGACATGCCGTAGGTGTCGTTGTCGAGCGTGACGCTGAAGTTCGTGAGATCGAGCGTCTGGTCGAAGCTCAGGATCACGGGCTGCCACAGCGCCTGCAGGGCGAAGTCGCCTGAAGGCGCCGCACCGCGGTCGGGGTAGTCGAGCGGATTCTCGATCGTCACCGGGTAGGAGGCGTCGGAGATCGGGTCGATCTGCCAATGTTCGGTGCCGGGGATGTCGATGCCGTCGGTGTCCTTCGACGGCGCCAACATGGCGTTGTGGAACGAGACCGCGCCGGTGTCGAACTGGCTGGCGAGCGCGGGCGAGCCGGTGGCGGAATCGAAGTTGAACGAATACGTGAACGGATCGGCCACGGCCGCGGTCGCTCCGGCGAGGAGGACGGCGGCGAGGAGGGAAAACGTTTTCATGGGCGAGGGCGCGTTAGTTGGCGACGCCGCCGAGGACGGCCTGCATGCCGAGGAAGAAGACGTCGGTGTTGTCGATCACGCCCTTGAAGAGGCTGGAACCGCGACCGGTCGCCGTGAGCGGGATGTCGGAACCGGTGTGACCGGCCGAGTTGGTGCCGGCGATCTGGCCCGTGATGTAGAAGTTGCCGGTGGTGTCGCGATGCGCCTGATCGGCCGGATAGGTGTTGAGCGGGGCGGTGCCGACGAAGGGCTGCTGGGAGTCCTGGATCGGGCGCGGGTTGCTCAGCCAGTCTTCGTAGCGGTCGACGCCGGCGGCGTAGCCGATCAGCATCTTGTAATCGACATCCATGGTCGCGGGATAGCCGTCGGCATCGATCGAATAGACCGGGAAGCCGCTGCCGCCGGTGACGTTGTTGCGCAGGGTCAGGCCGCTGGCGGTGCTGGCGAGGGTCGTCAGGGCGGAGTTGGTGAGCTTCGAGGGCCCGATGATGTTCACACCGGCGCACTCGTGGTCGGCCGTGACGTAGACGAGCGTGTCGGGATTCGCGACGGCGAACTGCTTGGCGACGCCGATGGCCTTGTCGAACTCGATGGTGTCGAGCATCCAGCGCTCGGCGTCCATCGCATGGGCCTGCTTGTCGATCGAGGCGCCCTCGACCATGAGGACGAAGCCGTTGGCGTTCTTCTTGAGGACGGTGAGGGCGGCGGCGGTCATTTCCTCGAGCAAGGGCTGGTCGGGGAAGCCGTAGTCGGCGACGACCGTCTGGCTGGAACCGGCCGGGATCACGTTGCGGCGGCCGTTGATCTTGTCGTAGGCCACGTTCATGTTGGACAGCGAGAAGAGGCCGAGAAGCTTCGTGGCCGAGGCCGCCTGCGCGGTGAGGGTGGTCTTGTCCGGCGCGTAGGTGAAGCCGGCGGTCTGGAAGTCGGCGATGAGGTCGCGATTCGCGTCGAGCGTGCCGGTGGCGTTGCCCCAGCCGGCGGTCAGCTCGGCGGGGAGCACGTAGTCCGTGCTGTTCGCGCGGGCGGAACCCGACGTCGTGGCCGGCAGGAACCACTTGCGGCCGCCGCCGAGCAGCACCGTGAGTTTGCCCTTCACGACGGCTTCATCGAGGTATTGGTCGCAGATGCCGGTGCCGGCGTTGCGATCCTGGGTGTGCACGGCGAAGGCCGCGGGCGTGGCGTCGAAGACATCGGCCGTGGTCACGATGCCGAGGGATTTCCCGGTCGTGCGGGCGAGGTATTCGCCCATGAACTCGACGCGGGGATTGTCGAACTTGTCCGTGGTGTCGTCCGGGAAGACACCTTCCTGGTTGTTGTTGCACTTGTTGCCGGTGGAGTAGCAGGCCGCGCCGGGGGAGGAGTCCGTGACGAGATTGTCGAGGGAGGAGGTCTTCACCAGCGCCGTGGCCGGCATGTCGTCCATTTCCAGCGGCGCGAGCGCCTTGCCCATCACGACATTGTGATAGGCGATGCGCGCGGCGGTGCGATGGGCGATGCCCATGCCGTCGCCGATCATGACGATGATGTTCTTCGCCTTCCGGCCGGTCTGGGTGATGCCGATGACCTGGAACTCGCCGGTGGCGGTCACCGTCTTCGCATCGCTCTGGGTGGCGGTGACGGTGAGCGTGTGCACGCCTGGCGTGGCGTTGCTGTAGGCCCGGAGCGTCGGGGAAACGGTGTTCGCGGGCAGGCCGGAGACCGTGGCGGCGATGAGCGTGACCGTGCCGGGGACGACGACGCCATCGACCTTGAAGACGGCCGAGGTGATCGTCTGGCCCGAGTCGGGTTTGACCGTGGCCTGGAGATCGAAGCGCTGGTTCGGCAGGAAACGCGAGATGTAGGGCGCGCCGTTGACGCCGGTGGAGAAGAGCAGACTCGGAGGCGTGAGCCGGGAAACGACGGGGTCGGCGAAGCCGGTCGCCGCGAGGGCAGCCAGCAACGCGGAGCCCGTGAAGACGGTGCGAAGCGATTTATTCATGGTGTATGCAGGGAGGAAGCGGACGGGAAAATCAGCGGGTGGCGGACGCCGGTGTGTCGGCGGTGGCGACGACGGTCGCCGAAGCGGCCTGGACGGGAGCGGCCGCGGGTTCGGGATCGAGCAGCAGGCGGATGTGGGAGATGCGGCCGTCGGGTTCTTCATGCGGCCCGAGTTCAAGCCGGCCGGTGAGGAGCAGCGGCCCCCGCCGGAACGGCACCGCGATGTCCGCGTATTTCGGCACGGGCACGAACACCACCGACGGCGGGAAATCGTCGCAAAGGCCGAAATCGCCCTCGGATGTCGTCATGGCGTAGGGTGCGAGGATCATCACGCCGGGGGCGGGGATGCCCTGGCGCACCATGAACCCGAGCAGCCGCACGCGCTGGCCGGCGAGAGCGCGGACCTTGTCGGTGAACTCGAGCCCTTGCGGCCCGACCGGCGACTTGTAGAACTCGGAAAACGCGATGTCCGTCACGCCGGCGGGCGCGGGTGGGAGCTTGCCGGCCTTGGCGAGGCCGACGGACAGCGCATCGGCATTCCAGCCGAGCGTCTTCGCGGACAACGGCCGCGCGGCGAGAGCCAGCAGCGCGGCCAGCAGGACGGAGGCGACGGAGAAGGCTCTCCGCGGGAGGATCGAGGTGGGCATGGTGGGAAAAATCAGCGCGCAGCCGTCGCCAGCCGGGCCTCGTCGAGCCGGTAGAACTGCACGAAGCTGTCGCGATCGACGATCGGCTCGATCCGCAGCGTGCCCTCGATCGCGACCGGCGTGTCCATGTGGATCGCGACACCGTCGGCGGCCCGCACGAGGAGATATTCGTTGGCCTCGGGCATGCGGCCGAAGCAGCAGGCGTTCTGGTTGCGCATGAGCAGGAACTCGCGCGAACGCCCCTCCTCGCCCGACAGCGGCAACATGTAGCCGACGACGACCACGGAGCGGTCCCGCGCCGCGTCGATCGCCGCAGGCAGCGGCGCCGGCCGGTCCGCGGTGAAAAGCGGACACGAGGCGAGCTGCGCAAACGTGACCGGCTGCGTCGCCGGGGCCTTCGCCGCGTCGGCCCCGCGGCCGGAGGCGCCGAGGCCGGCCGCGACGACGAGTGCGAACGCCCCGAGGCGGAGACGATGGGACGCGGACGCAAAGGCCGGAAGCGGGGATTTCATGCGCAGGAAAAGCTGCGCCCAGACTAGCCGCGCCGCGTGGCGAACAAGCGGCGGTCGCGTGAACAATGCGTGAATGACAGGTGACGATCCGCCCTTCGCGGCCGCCCGGCGGGCCGGAAAACTCCGGCGTCACCGCCACCGACGATCGGTGCCGGCATCGGCGCTGCGCTGTGCGTCGCCGACTCGTCGCGTCGCGACGGGAAAGAAACGGGTCCGAGCGATCGCGCGAATGCACTGCAGGCGAGCCGCGCCGTCGTTGCACGTTTCCGCGCCGACCTGCGCCGACGGCTCGCGGCTTCGCGCCGGCTTTGGGTGGTTTTCCCGGTTTTCGCCGCTTCCGCGCTGATCGCGCGATGCCCGGGCGGACGGGAGCGCCGGCGGGATCAGCCGGCGACGGCCTCGCGCACGAGTGCGGCGATCGCGGGCGGCAGGTCGAGCGCGAGGGCGAGTTCCTGCGCGCGCGGGCTCATCTTCCGCCACGTCTTCCGGAGGATCTCGATGAACTTCTCCCGCGGATACTCCGCGTGCTGCGCGGCGAACGCGCCGATCTCTCTCTCCAGAAACACGAGGCAGGCCGCGTCCTCGAGCGCCTGCGTGCCGGGATTGGTCTTGAGTCCGGTCTTCGAGACCCAGGTGGCGACGTCGCCGGCCTCGGTTTCCGGCACGCCGGCCTCGAGCAGGAGGCTGCGGGCGCGTTCGGCCTGCCGGGTGTAGAGCGAGCGGCGCCAGTTCAGATAGCCGGCCTTGCCCTCGGGAAAACTCGCGCGCGGCACGCTCCAGCGTTCGAGGTGCTGGCTGCGTGCGGCGAGCCGCAGGAGCGGGGAGGCGTCGGCGGCGACGTGCGCAACCCAGTGCTCCATCGCATCGGCGTAGGCGAGCTCGGCGGGGCGGCCGTCGGAGGTGCGGCTCGGATCCGCGGCGTGGGCGGCGTCGATGAGTGCGCGGGCTCGGGCGTAGGCGTCCATGCGGTGCGGGCGATTCAACGGCGCCGCTACCGAGGGGCAAGCCCGGTGTGCGGCGTGGCGCGATCAGCGATCAGCGATCAGCGATTTTTGTCCTTACGCTTCCATGTAAAGTGTCATTTATTACGTGACACATTTCTTGTGGGGCGCGGGCGGGAGGGGCGCGGAGAGGTTGTCGGGATGAAGGGTGGAGTCGGTTGAATATGCGGGGTCGAAGATGCGATCGCGGAACGCGCGCCGGCTGCGAAAGGCGGTCGGCGCCGGGCCTGGGCTTGCGATGCGGCGGGCGCGCGGCAGGCTGCGGGAAACGGTTTCATCGTGGAAACACCGGCCGATTGCCTCCGCTGCGGGGTGTGCTGCTGCTCGACGCTGCCGACCTATGTGCGCGTGACGGGCGACGACTGGTCGCGACTCGGCGGCGACGCGGAGCGGCTGGCGCATTTCCTCGGGCATCGCGCGTTCATGCGGATGAGCGGAGGACATTGCGCGGCGCTCGCGATCCGGCGGGCGGCGGACGGGAAGGCGGAGTTTTTCTGCACGATCTACGCGCGCCGGCCGCAGATCTGCCGCGACCTCGCGCGGGGTTCGCCCGAATGCCAGGGCGAGCGCGCCACGAAGGCCGCGCGGGCGGCCGCGCTGGCGGCGGCCGCCGTAGGACGGTGACGCCGCACGGGTGGCGCGCCGGGAATTCCGCGCGGACCGCCCGGTGCTTCTGCGGATCGCAAGGAGAATGCCTGTCGTCGCCCCCCCCCGGGGGTATAATCGCCGTTGCTTTCGTTTCCCGGCGTTCTAATAACCGCGGTCCCACACCCCCCATGTCCGTTTCCGACGCCTCCCCCGCCGCGTCCGCTTCGATCCGTCCGATCCGAAAGCTGCTCGCGGCCAACCGCAGTGAAATCGCCGTGCGCATCTTCCGCGCCGGCACCGAACTCGGGCTCCGCACGGTCGCCCTGTTTGCCCAGGAGGACCGTTTCTGTATCCACCGCTACAAGGCCGACGAAGCCTACCTCGTCGGCCAGGGCAAGGGCCCCGTCGCCGCCTATCTCGACATCCCCGGCATCATCGGGCTCGCGAAGGAAAACGGGATCGACGCGATCCACCCCGGCTACGGTTTCCTCTCGGAAAACGCCGACTTCGCCCGCGCCTGCGAGGCGGCCGGCATCGTCTTCGTCGGCCCGCGGTCCGAGCTGCTCGAGATGATGGGCGACAAGACCGCCGCGCGCGCGCTGGCGAAGAAAATCGGCGTCCCCGTCCTGCCCGGCACCGAGGAGCCGGTGGCGGATCGCGATGCGGCGCTGGCGATCGCGAAGTCGATCGGGTTCCCCCTCATCATCAAGGCGGCCTTCGGCGGCGGCGGCCGCGGCATGCGCGTCGTCCACCGGGCGGCCGATCTCGCCAGCCTGCTCGACGAGGCGCAGGGCGAGGCCGGGCGCGCCTTCGGCAACCCCGCCGTCTTCCTCGAGAAATACATCCCGCGCGCGAAGCACATCGAGGTCCAGATCCTCGGCGACAAGCACGGCAACGTCATCCACCTCCACGAGCGCGACTGCTCCGTGCAGCGCCGCCACCAGAAGGTCGTCGAGGTCGCGCCGAGCCACGGCCTGCCGCCGGCGGTCGTCGCCGAGCTGTGCGCGGCCGCCGCGCGGATGGCGCGCGCGATCCGCTACGACAACGCCGGCACGATCGAATTCCTCTACGATCTCGACCGCCACGAGTGGTTCTTCATCGAGATGAACCCGCGCATCCAGGTCGAGCATACGGTGACCGAGGTGATCACCGGCCTCGACCTCGTCCGCGCCCAGATCCTGATCGCGCAGGGCCACGCGCTCCACTCGCCCGAGGTCGGCATGCCCGCGCAGGACGCCGTGCCGCGCAACGGCTACGCCATCCAGTGCCGCATCACCACGGAGGATCCGGAGAACCGCTTCATCCCCGACTACGGGCGCATCCTCGCCTACCGCTCGCCCGGCGGCATCGGGCTGCGGCTCGACGGCGGCATGGGCTTCGCCGGCGCCGTCATCACGCCGTTCTACGATTCGCTGCTGGTGAAGAGCATCACCAGCGGCCCGAGCCACGAGATCGCGATGCGCCGCGCGCTGCGCGTCCTGAGCGAATTCCGCATCCGCGGCGTGAAGACGAACATCCCCTTCCTCGAAAACGTCCTCGCGCACCCGCAGTTCCGCTCCGGGCAGGCGACGACGACGCTGATCGACACCACGCCCGAGCTCTTCGCCTTCAGCCCGCGCCGCGACCGCGCCACGAAGCTGCTCGCCTTCCTCGGCAACGTCATCGTCAACGGCAACCCGCACGCCAAGGGCTACCGGCCTGCCAAGCCGCTCGCCGTCGTCGCCCCGCCGCGCTACGAGCCGCACACGCCCGCGCCCGCCGGCACGCGCCAGAAGCTGCTCGAGCTCGGCCCGCGGGGGTTCGCCGCGTGGACGGCGGCGCAGAAGCGTCTCTTGATCACGGATACGACGTTCCGCGACGCCCACCAGTCGCTGATGGCGACGCGCGTCCGCACGCACGACATGCTCGCCGGCGCCGCGGCGCTCGCGCATCGCGTGCCCGGCCTCTACTCGCTCGAGCTGTGGGGCGGGGCGACGTTCGACACGGCGATGCGCTTCCTCAACGAGGATCCCTGGGAGCGGCTGCGCCAGCTCCGCGCGCGCATCCCGAACCTCTGTTTCCAGATGCTCTTCCGCGGCGCCAACGCCGTCGGCTACACGAACTACCCCGACCATGTCGTCGCCGGCTTCGTGCGGCACGCCGCCGCGAGCGGCATGGATATCTTCCGCATCTTCGACTCGCTGAACTATCTGCCGAATCTGCGCGTCGCGATGGACGCCGTGCAGGAGACGCACGCGGTCTGCGAGGCCGCGCTCTGCTACACGGGCGACATCCTCGACGACCGCCGGGACAAGTTCTCGCTGCGGTATTACGTGAAGCTCGCGAAGGAGCTGGAGCGGATGGGCGCGCATCTGCTCGCGATCAAGGACATGGCCGGGCTCTGCCGGCCCTACGCCGCGCAGAAGCTGGTGAAGGCGCTGAAGGAGGAGGTCGGGCTGCCGATCCATTTCCACACGCATGACACGAGCGGCATCGCCGCGGCCTCCGTGCTGCGGGCGGCCGACGCGGGTGTCGACATCGTCGACCTCGCGCTCGCCGCGATGAGCGGCAGCACCTCGCAGCCGAACCTCAACTCCGTCGTGGCCGCGCTCCGGCACACGCCGCGCGACCCGCAGCTGCCGCTCGAGGCGTTGAACGAGTTCTCCGACTACTGGGAGCAGGTGCGCGAGTATTACCGGCCGTTCGACACCGCGCCGCGGACGGGCTCGGCGGAGGTCTATCTCCACGAGATGCCGGGCGGCCAATACACCAACCTCCGCGAGCAGGCCGCCGCGATGGGCGTCTCGCACCGCTGGCCCGAGATCGCGCGCACCTACGCCGAGGTGAATCAACTTTTCGGAGACATCGTGAAGGTCACGCCGAGCTCGAAGGTCGTCGGCGACATGGCGCTGTTCCTCTTCTCGCGCGGCATCCGGCCCGCGGATGTCGTCAACCTCGAGCCCGGCGCGACGCCGTTTCCCGAGAGCGTGCTCGACATGCTTGGCGGCGGCCTCGGCTGGCCCGAGGGCGGCTGGCCCGAGCCGGTGTGGCGCGCGGTGCTCGGCGACGAGAAGTTCCGCGCGGCGAAGGCGCGCCATCTCGCCGCGGTGAAGAAGACCGCGAAGCCGGCGCGCGCGAAGTCCGCGGCCGGCGCAACCGGCGCCGCCGAACTCGCGCGGCTCCGGCAGGACATCGCCGCGAAACTGAAGCGCGAGCCGGCCGACGACGATCTCTACTCGCACCTGATGTATCCGCAGGTCTTCGCCGACTACGCGAAGCACGACCGCGAGTTCGGCAACGTGAGCGTGCTGCCGACGCCGGCGTTTTTCTACGGGCTGCAGCCGGGCGAGGAGATCTCCGTCGAGATCGAGCAGGGCAAGCTGCTCATCATCCGGCTCGTGAGCGTCGGCGCGCCGGACAAGGACGGCCGCCGCACGGTGAACTACGAGCTCAACGGCATGGCCCGCGAGGCGTTCATCGCGGACCGGAGCGTGACGGCGAAGACGAAGGCGCGCCCGAAGGCCGACCTCGGCGACCCGCGGCAGATCGCGGCGCCGATCCCGGGCCTGATCGCGGCGCTGGGCGTGTCGGTGGGCGCGAAGGTCGCGAAGGGCGACAAGCTCCTCATGATGGAGGCGATGAAGATGCAGACGACGGTCTACGCGCCGGCCGACGGCGTCATCGCCGAGCTCCACGTCGCCCTCGGCGACACCGTCGAGGCGAAGGATCTGCTCGTGAAACTGCGCGCCTGAGTCCGGCTTGCGGCCCGACAAAAAAGGCTCCCTCGCGGGAGCCCGATACGGTCTGAGAGGGGGACGCTGTTACCAGGAAAGGGTGGTGACGAGCGTCGCGGTGCACACGCCGCCGGACCCGAACTGGTGGGTGACGGTGTAATCGCCGGCGGCGGCGGTGGCCGAGGCGGAGTTGGTGGCGGTTCCCGGACTGTAGACGCCGGCGCCGCAGCCGGTGACGTAGATTCCGTTGCGGGCGATGTTGGTCGAGCCACCGGCCGATCCGACCGTCGAACTCGTGAACGTGATGCTGATCGACGTGGCGATCGTGGTGGTGGCCGGCGTGGTGTAGGTCCAGGATTCCAGGCGTTGCGCGTAGGCCGGATTGTTTCCGCTGGTCGTGAAGGTTTTCGAAGCGGCAGTGGCGACGGTGACGAGAAGTCCGGTGCAGAGGGCGCCGAAGACGAGGAGGCGGGATAGCGTTTTCATGATGACTGAGACCTTTCGTTGACGACTGACGGTTGGGGTTGGGGCTCGGGCGCGAATCCTGCCGGCGTCGAACAAGGATAGAGGGCAAAGACGCGTCAGAGCGGACGGGGCGGAAGAGATGGATCCCCTCTGTGCCAGGTTCCATCGGGTTGCAGTAGATAGTTTTTGGCAACTGAGCTGTCGACTGTAATCAATTATTTGCTTCTGTCGCGCCGAGAGAAGTGGCGGGAGGGATATTTTTCTGGAGCGGCAGATCCTGGGATCATCATGGTGGGCTTCCGCGACGATTACTGCCGCTCGACGGTCCGCCCACAGCGTCCGGTCGCGGAGCGAGTGGAGAATTTCGCGCGTTCGCGCATGCTGCCGGATGGTTCCGTTTTCGATTCTCGATCTTTCCACGATCACGCAGGGCGGCACGGCGGGCGAGGCGCTGCGGCGCTCGCTCGCGCTGGCGCAGCTCGCCGAGCGGCTCGGCTACCGGCGTTACTGGGTCGCCGAACATCACAACATGCCCGGCATCGCCAGCGCCGCGACCGCGGTCGTCATCGGCCACATCGCGGCCGGCACCACGACGATCCGCGTCGGCTCCGGCGGGATCATGCTGCCCAATCACGCGCCGCTCGTGATCGCGGAGCAGTTCGGCACGCTCGCGGCGCTGTTTCCCGGACGGATCGACCTCGGGCTCGGGCGCGCGCCCGGCACGGATCCGCTCACGGCGCGGGCCCTGCGGCGGGGAACGCGCGCCACGTCGGACACGTTTCCGCAGGATGTCGTGGAACTGCAGGCGTATTTCCGGCCGGCGGAGCCCGGCCAAGCCGTGCAGGCGGTGCCGGGCGCGGGCGAGTCGGTCGATTTCTGGCTGCTCGGTTCGAGCACCTTCGGCGCGCAGCTCGCGGCGCGGTTGGGACTGCCGTATGTGTTTGCGGCGCATTTCGCCCCCGACGATCTCGCGGAGGCGCTGGAGCTTTACCGGGCGGATTTCCGGCCGTCGGCGCAGCTTGCGCGGCCTTATGCGATGGCGGCGATCGGCGTGTATGCGGCGGAGACGGATGCGGAGGCGCGGCGGCTGTTCACGTCGCAGCAACAGGCGTTCATGAACCTGCGCCGCGGCGCGCCGGGCCCGCTGCCGCCGCCGGTGGACGACATGGATGCGCTTTGGTCGCCGCCCGAGGCGGCGATGGTGAACCAGGCGTTCCGCGAGGCGGTCGTCGGTTCGCCCGCGACGGTGCGGCGCGGACTCGCGACGTTCATCGAACGCACGGGCGTCGACGAACTGATGCTCACCAGCGCGATCTTCGATTCCGCGGCGCGGCGGCGCTCGCTGGAGATCGTCGCGGAGGTCCGCGGGCCGGCGGGCGCGTGAGACGGCCGGAGCGTCGGGCGGGGCGCCGCGGCCAGTAGCCCGACCGGGCCCGGCGATGCGGGAAACTTCTGTCGTCCGCGCTTGCGGTTGACCGTCCGCACCGCGGCGCGGAAAATCGCGGGATGACCACCGGGCCGCGATCGACGATCGGCGAAATTCTCCCCGCCGCGAAGGCGGAGGGCGCAACCGCCCCGCGGGGCGACACGCTCGAGCTGGAGGTCGCCGTGTCGTATCGCGACGTCGACCGCGAGGAGGTGCTGCAGCTGCCGGCCGTCTTCCGCTTTCTGCAGGAGGCCGCGATCGCGCATGCGAACCGCCACGATGTCGGCACGCATGCGGCGGCCGAGCGCGGCGAGTCGTGGATGCTGAACCGGATCGCGGTCGCGATCCACCGCTACCCGCGCTACGAGGAGACGCTGCGGATCGAGACGTGGTCGAGCGGCATCAAGGGTTTCAAGGGCTATCGCGACTTCCGCGTCCGCGACGCCGGCGGCGCGTTGGTGGTCGCGGGTTCCTCGCTCTGGCTCTATGTCGACGTGCGGGCGAGGGCGATCGTGCGCGTGCCGCGCGAAGTCGCGGAGCGTTTCCCGGCGCGGCCCGAGGGCGTCTTCTGTCCGGAGCTCGAGTCGCTGGTCCTGCCGGCGCCCGCGGCCGGCACGCCGGCGGAGGAGATCACGGTGCGCTACGGCGACATCGACTCGAACCTGCATGTGAACAACACCGCGTATCTCGACTACCTGCAGACGGCGCTCGCCCGCACGGGACGGCCGCCGCGGCCGCGGGAGGTGCGGCTGAAATTCGGCAAGGGCATCCCGGCCGGCACCGGCGCGGTCCGCGTCCGGTTCGGGCCGCCGGCGACGGACGGCGCGGCCTTCAGCATCGAACACGCGGATACGATCGCCGCGCAGGGCGACGTGCGCGGCTGAGACCGCGCGCGGTCAGCGCAGCCAGCCCTTCACGAAGAACAGATACAGGCCGACGAGCATCCCGAAGCCGATGGCGAACGCGACCTGCGGCAGCGTGAACGGCCACGGGTTGTCCGCGAGGTTCATGCCGAAGAGGCCGCCGATCACGGCGGGGATGAGGCCGAGCACGCTCACGACGGCGAGGACGCGCATCACGCGGTTCATGTCGAACGAGACGACGTTGAGGTGCAGCTCGATGACCGAGAGCGCCTCCTCGCGGATGTTGAGCACGGTCTCGTAAAGGTAGGCGGCGCGCGCCGCGAGCCGGCCGAAGGGCTCGGCGTCGGCCTCGCCCGCGCCCGGCAGCCGCGTGCGGCGCTCGCCGAGGTCGGCGAGGACATTCTTTAACCGCCAGAGGTCGGACTGCGCGGCGGAGAGTTCCTTCTTCAACCGGAACGTCCGCTCGAAGAACGCCGGCTGGCTCTCGCGCACGGGCACGTCCTCGAGCGCGCGCAGCTCCTGCTCGAAGCCGGCGACGAGGCTTTCGTTGCGCAGGAGCACGCGGTCCAGTTCGCCGGCCAGGGTCCGGACCGCGAAGGGCCGGCGGGCATCGGTTTCATCCGCGGCCGCGAGGGTGTCGCGGCGCTCGACCAGCGGCGTGGCGCGGCGGGAGAGCGAGAGCACGCGGTCCGCCCAAGCGACGAAGAGCACGGCGTGGCGGTCGGTCCGGCCGGAGGCGTCGAGCTCGGGCATCCAGGCGAACAACGCGGCGCAGTCGCGTCCGCCCGCGAAGTGCGGATAGCTCGTGCCGACGAGGTTCGTCTCGAGAAAACCCGCGGGCAGGCCCGCGGCCTCGCCGATCTGGCGGAGTTCGTCGGCGTTGGCGCTCGCGATGTGGAACCAGCCGCCGGGCGCGGGCGCCCGCAGCCACTGCAGCGCCTCGTCCCAGCTGGCGGGCGTGGGTGCGGCCGCGGCCGGGCCGGCGACGCGCAGGACCTGCGCGGGACCGGCGGTGGCGGTGGCGGCGAGCGCGCGGCGCTGGTCGCGCACGACGATGCCGCTCGCCCGCACGCCGAAGGTCACGATCCGGATCAGCCGCACCAGCCGCAGCACCGGCGACGACAGCAGCGCGCGCGAGACGCTCGGCAGCAGCGAGGCAAGCGGGATGAGGATGGTCGCGAGGTCGAGCAGCCGCCACGGGCTGCGCAGGAAGGCGAGGCGGTCGCGGCTGACGGCGAGCGCGAAGCCGTATTCGACGGCGAACCACCCGATGATGCACCATTGCGCCGAGTCGATCGCCGAGGAGACGGCGGGTCCGACGGCGAAGAGCATCGGAAAGAGTGTCAGGGCGGTGGCGAGGATCGCCAGAAACCCCAGCAACGCTTCGTCGAGGAGCCACGCCAGCAGGCGTTGCGGCTGGCGCTCGACGTGAAACGGAAACTCGGCGCGGAGCATAGTGACGCCAGCCTGAATCCGGTGCCCGCTGGGGTCAAAACATCCGCCACCCCGGCGGCGGAGGTTATCGATGCGCGTTTCCGCGAAGGACGATTAGGTAAATCTCCCGGTCCGCTCTACGCATATTTACGTAGTTTGCGGTCTGTTAATATCATCAGCGATTGGCGATCACGTGGGCTGCATGCTTCTGGCGGCGTTGATCCCGACTGGTCCGCGGCGGGCGGGCGAGGGAGGGAGACGGCGAAGCCACCAGTCCGAGTCCACCCCTTTTCCCGGCTGTTTCCTTCCGGCGCACCCCGTGCCGGGCGGCCGGGATCATCCCCCGAAAAGCAGTCCCTATGAAACCCCTCCTGCGTCTCATCGCCCTGTCCCTCCTGGCCGCCGGCCTCTCGTTCGGCGTCGCCCGCGCCAATTCGCTCAACTACTCCCTCACCGGCACCGGCACGAGCAAGGACGTGACCGGCATCTACATGCCGGCCAACTGCACGATCGTGACGTCGATCGTCATCGACACGACCGACAGCAATTACACCGGATCGGCGGTCGCTGTCGTCACCTATAATCATGCGCCGTATGTCACGTATCACGGGCTGCCGCTGACAGCTTCGCACGTCAGCCAGACATGGACCGATTCGCAGACGACGGACACCTACCGGGTGCAGGAATTCTGCAGCCTTTCATCGCCGGCCGTCGCCACGGTCAGCGTGACGTTCAACTGGTGATTCCCAACCCGCTTTCCGGCGCCGCGCCGTCCTGGCTCGTGCAGGCGGCGTTGTCGCCGGGAATGCCCCCAAACCCAAAAACAAAATGAACAAGCTCTCTCACGGTATCCTTTGGCTCGGTCTTGCTTTTGGTCTTTGCGCCGGCGCCGCCCGGGCTGGCAGCGCTTATTATTCGGTGTCCGGAACCAATGGCTATAGCCAGACCTATGCGGGCATCAGCATCCCTTCGACCTGCTCGATTTCGACCACGATCACGCTCGATCGCTACGGTGCGACCACTGGTTATGGCAGCGGGATCTCATATATATACCGGGGCAGCACGCAGGTGCTCGCCGGATACCTCAATATCGAGGAGAATTATCACGTCAGCCAGACTTGGTCGACGTCGGATCAGGCTGCCGGGAGTTACCAGTTCACCGGCGTCTGTGCGCTGGGGGCGCCGAAGCAGGCGGTGATCACGGCTTCGTTCAACTGGTGAGTCGTGTTTTCGGGGGGAGGCGCCTGCGGCCTCCCTTTTTCTTTTTCATGGCAACCCATCCTGCGCGGCGCGGTCGCGCGTTTCCCTTCCGCGCCCTTGCGATGTCCGGACTCTGTCTGGGAATGCTGACGCTTGCCGTGGCCGTGGCGCAACCCGCCGGTCCGGACGCGGCCGCCATCGACTCCACACCTGCGCTTCGCGTCGGCTCGCTGGAGGTGCCGACGTATCTGTTCGACAAATTCCACCGGCGTTTCGTCGACGCGGAGCGGCAGCGCCTGGGACATCCGCCGGACGAGGCCGCCTGCAAGGCTTGGCTGGAGGGTTTCGCCTGCCGGCAGGTGGCGGTCGCGCGCGCGCTGGAGCTCGGCTACGGCGAGCGCCCGGAAGTCGCCCGGATCGTCCGCCGCATGGAGCGCACGGTGCTGACGCAGCCGGGCGGACTCCTCGAACGCAGTCTCGACGATCCGGCGCCGATCGCGACGGAGCGGCTGGAACGTCTTTATGCGGCGAGCGCCGTCGAGCTGGACGCGACGCTCGTGCGGTTTTCCGACGCCGCCGCGGCGGCCGCCGCGCTCGGCGCCGATTTCGAACGCGTCGCGCCGGACGAAAAGCAACGCCGTCTGGCCGGATGCCGCGGGCAGGACGGGGCGGTGTGGCACGATGGGCCGCTGGTCTGGCCGTTCGAGTCGTTGCCCGAACTCGACGAATCCTTTGCGGCGACGGCGCCGGGCTCGTGGTTCGAGCGGCGCGGACCGACGGGCGTCTGCGTGGGATTCGTGCGCGCCGTGAAGCGGCGTCCACAACCGCCGCTGGACGCCGGCGGGCGCGACCGGTTCGCGGCATTTGCCCGGCAGGTCGGGAATCGCCGGCAGGCGCTGGTCCGCCGGGCGGGCCAGCTCGCCCACGCGCACCTCGTGTTGAATCCGGATGCGGTCGCGGCCCTGCAGCTGCGCCTGTCGACGCTGCCGGAGGCGACGTCGCAGATCCCGGTGTCCGCCGCGGATGGCGGCGAACTTTTCCGTTTCGAACTCGAGGGGGCGACGACGGTCGTGACGACGGAGGATTACGGCCGCCATTTCAACGCCCTCTTCATCCGCCGCCTGCCGCGCACGGCGGCGGAGCTGCGGGCCGGCGTGGAAGACTTCGTCCTCGAAGAACTGGATGTCCGCGAGGCGCGGGCGCGGGGTCTGGATCGGACGCCGCAGTTTGTCGAGGACCGGCAGGGCTTCGCGCATTTCCAGGCGCTGGAGCTTTTCGAGAAGGAGCAGGTGCTGCCCGGCTCCGGCCTCGGGGAGACGGAGATCGAGCGCTACTACCGCGGGCATCCCGCGGAGTTTACGCGCACGGTCCGGGTGCGCGGCCGGCTGGTGACGTTTCGCGAGGGAGAGGCGGCGGCGCGCTGGGCGGCGGGCGGCCCGGTCGATGCGGAGGCGCTGCGCGCGGCCGGCGGGGCGGGCGAACTCTGCGAAGTCACCCGCGAGCGGGGCGTGGCCGGGCTGGAGGAGTTGAGAAACGTCATGATCGATCTGCCGGCCGGCCAGCGCCTCGGACCGCTGCGGCGCGGCGCCGACTTCGTCGTTTTCCTCAAGGAAGAGGTGCTCGAGAGCGGATTGATCCCGCTCGCCGACGCGGCGCCGTCGATCCGCGCAACCCTGGAACGCGCCTATCTGGACACCGCGGAACGCCGGCTCGCCACCGAATGGAGCCGACGCTATAAAATCGACGATCGCATCGACCCCGCGCGCTACGGCGTGACGACGCGGCTCGACCTGCCCTGGCGCCCATGAAAATCCCGACGCTCCTCCTCGCCTTGCTGGTCGCGGCCGGCGGCGGCCTTGCACTCTGGCTGACCCGGGAAAACGCGAACCTCCGGACGGAGATCGCCCGCCTGCGCGAGGCGCCGCCGCCGCCCCGGCCGGTGACGGAACCGGTCCCGGCGCGCGCCGGCGTCGAACCCGCGCCTGCTCCATCCGCACATGCGCCGACGCCTCCAGCGGCGACGTCGTCGGACGGCGCCGGGCAGGCGTTGTTCGACTTGAAGAAACGCTGGCGCGATCCGGCGTGGCGGGCGCAGCGATTCAACGAGGCCATCCTGCGCGTCGAGAGGAAATACGGCCGGCTGTTCCAGCGGCTCGGTCCGCTGCCGCCCGAAAAACTCGAGGCGCTGAAACGCCAGCTGGCGGAAGGCGAGCTGACGATGGCCGAAGCGGCGCTGCCGGACAAACTGCCCGTGGACGAGACGGAAGGCGCCGTGCGCCGTCAGGCGATGCAGCAGGCGGCCGCCGAAAACGACCGCCGGTTGCAGGCGCTGCTCGATGACGCCGACTATGCGAATTACGAGGCCTTCGAAAGATCGCAGGCCTATCGCGAGGCGGTCTCGCCGCTCGCGAATGCGATGCGCTCCAGCGGCGTCGCGGTCGACGAGGCGCTCGAGGAGCGGATGCTCGACGCCTACGCGACCGCGTTTCGCAACGCGAGCGCCCGGGCGGCGTCCGCCGATCCGACCGGACTGGACGAGGCCGGCCGGGCGGCGTTGAAGAAAAGCCAGATGGAGGCGCTGCACCTCGAATTGATGCGCCAGCTTTCGGGCGTGTTGAACGAGACCCAGCTCGACGCCTTCATGCAGGCGCAGCTTGAGTCGGAGCAGCTGCCGTAAACCGGATCCGCGCGCCGGCGCGCCCGCCTCATGTCTCTCGCGGGCCGGCGCATCTGTCCGGGTTTCTTTTGCAGGCACTGCGCCGGGCGGACGTCTTTCGGCGGTTGAGCGGCCGGCGGGAAACGCGTTCGTTGCCGGGATACGATGAACAACCTCGGCCTCTATCTCGCGTCGGTCCTGATCTGGGGCTCCACGTGGCTCGCGATCACGTTCCAGCTCGTCCGCGTGCCGGCGGAAGTGTCGGTGGCGTATCGGTTCGCGCTGGCGAGCGCGATTCTCTTTGCGTGGTGCGGATTGAAGCGGCTGCGACTGCGCTACAGCTGGCGCGAGCATGGCGGTTTTGCGCTGCAGGGCGCGCTGCTTTTCGGACTCAACTACGTGCTGGTCTATCTCGCCGAGGAGCAGATCAGCTCGGGGCTGGTGGCGCTGATCTTCTCGCTGATGGTGTTCACCAACATCGCGTTTGCACGGCTGTTTTTCGGCACGCCGATCCGGCGTGCGACCCTCGTCGGCGCGCTGCTGGGCTTCGGCGGTGTCGTGCTCGTGCTGCTGCCGGAGCTCGGTCACGAAACGGGGCGTGGCAACACGGTCGTCGGCGCGGTTTTCGCGATCGTCTCGACGGTGTCCGCTTCGCTCGGCAACATCGCGGCAGCGCGCAATCAGCACCGCGGCCTGCCGGTGATCCAGGCCAATGCCTTCGGGATGCTCTATGGCGCGGGTCTGGTCGGATTCTATGCGCTGGTGCGCGGGCGGCCGCTGGTCTTTGAGGCGACGCCGGCGTATGTCGGCTCGCTGATCTATCTGGCGCTCTTCGGCTCGGTGATCGCGTTTGGCGCATATCTGACGCTGGTGGGCCGGATCGGCGCGGCCCGGGCGGGCTACATCTCGGCGGCGGTGCCGATCGTGGCGATCATGCTGTCGACGGCGTTCGAGGGGCTGCGCTGGCACGCGACGACCTTTTCGGGCGTGGCGCTGAGCGTCGCGGGCACGGTGCTCGTGCTGCGCGGCAAGACGGCAGCGGCGAAACCGGCGGCCATCACGGCGCCGGCGGCGGCGTCCAGCGAATGAGCGGCTGGGCCGCGGCGACGTAAAGCGGGTGGCGCGGGTGGCCGTCCTGCGTCGTGTCGAGACACCACAGTTCGAAGAGCCGCACGACGGCGACGGCGCGCGCTTGAAACCTGCCGCAGACGCCCCGGGCGGCGACGAGGCTTTCGCAACGATCGGCGGGCGGCCTCGAGGAGCGCGTCGTCGTTGCCCGGGCCGACGGGGAGTGTGACCACGATCAAGACGTGCTCGCTTTGGCTTATCTCATCACCTTGGCGACCGGATTGGGTGGCAGCATCGCGATCAGTTGGAGGAGAATCAAGAAGCCGATGGTGGCACCTTTGCGGGTGAGGGCTTCAGCCGGTGCGACGCCATGCGAGATTGTATGGCGCGATATTCCTTGAGGGTTTTTGGGATCGAATGCGGCGAAGTAAATATTCTGGAGATACTGCTCAAATCGAACCGGCAACAATAAGCTATAAGGATGTGGTGGGATTTCCGCATGCGTGACGGTCGTCGCTATCAGGTTTCCTTGGCTGGCCTTGGGGGCTTTCGGGTCCGTGAAATGAAGCGAGCGCATCACTCCCTCGATGTGCGGATACAGTATAAGGACAGCACTCAAATAGTCTTTATGATCGAAGTGATTCACCGCCGCTTCGATGATGGGGATATGGCTCTTCAGAAGCGGGTGTGACTTCCATTCTTCGCGGCGCGCCGCAATCGCCAGCTTCGTGTCGGTTTCGATCTCATCAAGCATCTCGTCGATCGGACTGCCGTTTTGGAGCGCGAGAAGAAGGTTCCTCGTGGTCGCTTGGCGAAGATGAATGAAAGGAAACCAGCTCTGCCGTAGTAATTCTGTCCACATCGCTTCGGTCAGCGACAGCATCTCGGTAAAAAGCAAGTAGCCTTGATAGGCGGCAAACGCAGTCGGGAGGTCGTAGTCTCGATCTTTCGGAGAGTCTCCGACAAGAGGCCCGTAATCGAAATAGAGCCCCTTGCGCCAGCCAGCGGAAAGGATCAGGACGATGCCGGCATCGCATGGAATTTCCACCCCCTCCGGCTTCAGTGTTACGATGTCCAGGATAGTGTCGGTGGTGACCAGGTCACCTTTCTGGACGGGGCCCTTGCTCCGGATCATCCCGATCCAAGTGAGCTCATTCAAGTAGATGGTGGCGGTGCGATCACGGCGAATGATCGCCAGCATGTTATCGACCATCGGTTCGCGTGCGTTTGCCGATGCTGGCAAGGCACGCAAAAGCTCCCGTGGAGTGCCTTCCAGATGCTTGATGAATTTCATGCCGTCCTCGGTGGACGAAAATTCAGAAACAAGAACCTTCACCATCTCGCCGGGCTTGGCCTGGTTCATGGAATAACCTACCGGAAGATGATTCAGGGTGATCTCGTAGGGCATGGCTCGTAAGTGCCAGTCAGCAGGTTAACCGCGGTATTTTTATAGTAAAAGGTGCTGGCCGCGGAATGGACGACGGCAGTCACGGCGTGCCCATCCTCTCGGCCCCTATCAAGGGCCGGGAGCACGGTGGGGCTTGCAGCAGGGTATGGCGATGCTACGATGAGGCGCGATGACTGCCGTGGACGTGATTCATCAGCTCCGGACCCTGCCGCCGCAGGAAGTGGCGAAGGTGCGGGAATGGTTGAACGAACACGAGGAGGAGTCGCCGGAGTTACTGGCCGACATCGATGCCGGTGTGCACTCGCTGGAGAAAAACGGCGGCCGCATCGTTACGCGCGAAGAACTCGAGCAGAGCGTGCGGCAATGGACTTCCAGGTCGCGCTGAGTGACGAAGCGACGACCGACCTGGAAAAGGTCGTCGCGTTCCTCGCGCGGAAAAGCCAGGCAGCGGCCGAGCGGATCGGTCTCGAATTGGTCGAGCAGATCTTCTCGCTGGTTAATTTTCCGGATCGCGGAGTGCCCGTGAAAAAACGGGCGGGACTGCGCAAGCTCGCGCACCGACATTATCTGATCATCTATCGCGTCGACGAATCCGCATGGCGCGTTGAGATCGTCCGCATCTGGGACAACCGGCGCAATCCGGAGCAATTGCGCGTGTAGCGGGCAGCGCGGAATCGCTATGGCCGCCCGGAGGGAGCATTGAGCGTCCTACTGGGTGGTCAGATCCGCGCTCGCGGGCGCCAGGCCGGGGCTCGTCGCTTCGAGCGTGATCGTGCCCGGCTCGCCAGTCGTCTGGACGATGACCTGGGCGAGACCGTTGAAGGTGGAGCGCTTCCACGCGGGCGCGGGCGTGTCGATCCGGAGTTGCGCGGGCGTGACTTGTTTCACGTTGTCGCGCATGCCCCAGTCCTCGTAGCGCGTGGCTTCGATCCGCAGGAGGTTGCCGGTCGGGCGCAGGGTATCGACGGCGAGGAGGAGCGAAAAGCGCGCCTGCTCGGGCGTGGCGTCAGTGTAGAGCGGGCGGCCGTTGAGCGTGGCGGTCTGGTGCGTGCCGAGGGCGTTGAGGAGGAGCGTGGCCGTCTCGCCGGCGGCGAGCGCGGGCGCGTCGAAGGTGACTTCGAAGACGTTCTGGCCGGTCTTCACGGAGCCGTCGGGCCCGACCCACTCGCCGAGCTTCACGGTGCGCACGGCGGCGATGAACTGGTCGGGCTCGTGCGAGCCGGGATCGCCGTTGCCGACGCCGATGATCCGGCCGGGTCCGCGGAGCGCGAAGGTCACGGGCACGCCGGCGGTCGGGACGACGCGGCCGGCGGCGTCGCGGGCTTCGACCGTGATGACGGCGACGTCGTGGCCGTCGGCGGCGAGTCGCGGGCGATCCGGTGCGAGCGCGAGGGCGGCGGGTGCGCCGGTGGTCTCGACTTTGGCGGTGGCGATCTCCTGACCGGCGCGGTAGCCGCGGGCGAGGAGCGTGCCGGGCGCGTAGTTGACGTTCCACGACAGGTGGCCGTTGATCTCCATTTTCTGGCGACCGAGAGAGGTGCCGTTGAGGAAGAGTTCGACCTCGTCGGCGTTGCTGTGGACGCGGACCTCGATCGGCTGGCCTTCGCGGCCGGCCCAGTTCCAGTGCGGGAAGACGTGGAGGACGGTTTCGCCGCTCCACCAGGATTTCAGGTAGTAGAAGCTGTCCTTGAGGAAACCGCACTGGTCGAGGATGCCGAACTGGCTGCCGGTGGCGGGCCAGCCGAAGGGCGTGGGTTCGCCGCGGTAGTCGAAACCGGTCCAGAAGATGACGCCGGCGGCCCAGGGGCGCGCGGCGTAGTATTTCCAGCCGAACTCGCAGTTGCCGCCCGAGGAGCCGTCGGCCTGCGGGGAGAGATGCACGCGCTCCCGGTCGTCGAAATAGACGCCGCGCGTCTGCTGCGTGGTCGTCTCCTCGGTGCCGAGGAGGATCTGCTGCGGATAGTCGGCGTGCTGCCGGTCGATGTCGGCCTGGCGGACGTAGTTGACGCCGGCGACCTCGATCTTGCTCGAGATGCCGCCCCAGCCGCCGCTGATCGCGGCGGTGACGCGGCGCGTGGGGTCGAGCCGGTGCACGAAGTCCTGCATCGGCACGGTGATCTGCGCTCCCTTGATGTTGCCCTCGATGCCCCACTCCTCGTTGCCGATCGACCAGAGGACGACGCTCGGGTGGTTGCGGTCGCGGCGGATCATGCGTTCGAGCTGGCCGAGGTGATACGGGTTGATGCCCATGAGCCGGTTCTCGTCGATCACGAGCATCCCGAGGCGGTCGCAGGCCGCGAGCAGCTCGGGCGTGGACGGGTTGTGCGAGGCGCGATGGATGTTGGAGCCCATCTCCTTCAGGCGGCGGATGCGGAACTCCTGCAACGCATCCGGGATCGCGACACCCACGCCGGCGTGGTCCTGGTGGTTGTTGGTGCCCTTGAGGACGACATGCTCGCCGTTGAGGAAGAAACCGCGGTCGGGGTCGAAGCGGATCGTGCGGATGCCGAAGGTCGTCTCGTAACGATCCACAATCGTGCCGCCTTGCCGGATCGTCGTCACGAGCCGGTGCAGCGCGGGATCGGTCAACGACCAGAGGCGAGGCGACGTCACCCGCAGCGTCTGCGTGTGCATCGCCGTGCCGCCGGCGGCGAGCGGCGCGGTGTCGGCCGCGACCTGCGCGAGCGGCGCGCCATCGGGGCCGAGGATTTCCTGCGCGACGGCGTAGGTGGCGGCGGTGCGACCGTCGTTGGCGACGGTGGTTTCGACGGTGATCGTCGCGGCGCCGTCGGCGACCTCGGTGCGGACAAACGTGCCGTCGGGCGCGACGTGGAGCGGATCGGTCTTCACGAGCCGGACGTGCCGGTAGATGCCGGCGCCTTCGTAGAACCAGCCCTCCTCCATCGTGGCGTCGACGCGGACGGCGATGAGGTTGTCGCCGCCATAGGTCAGGTATTCGGAGATGTCGTAGCCGGCGCCGACATAGCCGCTGGGCTCCTCGCCGACGTAGAAACCGTTCACGAACACCTTGGCGGCGCGGTAGACGCCGTCGAATTCGAGCCGGATGCGGCGGCCCTTGTCGGAGGCGGGGACGGCGAACGAGCGCCGATACCAACCCACGCTGTGCTCGGGGAAGTGGCGCCCGATGGCCTTGAAGCCGTGACTGGCGGTGCCGCGGTTGTCGAACGGCAGCTCGACGGCCCAGTCGTGCGGCAGGTTGACCATGCGCCAGCCGCGGTCGTCGAAAAACGTGCTCGCGGGGCCGTCGCCGAAACCGGTCTTGGCGAGATACGAGAAATAGCCGGTGGCGAAATGGAAATCCTTGTCCGGATCGGTCGCGTGGCCGAGGGCGAAGCGCCAGCCGGCGTCGAAGGGGATCACTTCGCGGCCGGTCGCAGCAGCGGCGGCGGGCGTGACGGCGGCGGAAGCGGACGCAGGGCCGACCGTGTCGCCGGCGCGGGCCGCGGCCAACGGGAGCGCGAGCGCGGCGGCGGCAACGAGTGCCGGATGGAGCGCGCGCACGCGGCCGAAGGCGGTGAACAGACGGATCGAGGGGAGGAAACCGCGGAGTGATGGCATGGGGGAGAGTCTGGCAGGACGCATTGCCTGCGGAATCGATGCGGTCATGCGGGCTTGCCGAGGGGACGCGTGCAACGATGGCGCGCAGCCGCGCGTTCCTCAGTGGCTCGCCGAGCCGGTCTGGGCCCGGGCTTCATCGTGACCGTTCTGCGGGAACGGCGCGAACCAGGCAAAGACCAGCGGCGGGATCGAGGCGACGAGGACGAAGGTGAAGAACCACGCGTAGTTCTCGCGGAAGCAGCCGAAGATCGGCCCGCTGATCCAGCCGGTGAGCCACTTCGTCATCGCCATGACGCCGGTCGCGAAGGCGTAGTGCGACATCTTGAATGCGCCCGGTGCGATCTGTTGCATCATGTAGAGCATGTGGCCGACCGAGCCCATGCCGAAGCCGAACTTCTCGATCACGACGACGACGGCGATCCAGCTCGTGTCCGTCGGCATCGCATGGCTCAGGTAAAAATACGTGAGGTGCGGGATGTTGAGCGCCAGCGCGAGGATGAAGAAGGAGCGTTTCAACGTCATCTTGGCGGTGAAGAATCCGCCTGCGAAGGCGCCGGCGATGAAGGCGATCGTGCCGACGGAGCCGTTGATCAGGCCCTGGACCTGATTGCTCAGGCCGAGGCCGCCGACGTCGCGCCCGTCGAGCAGGAAGATCGGGCCGAGCTTCTCGATGAAGCCCTCGCCGAAGCGGTAGAAAAAGACCACCGCCAGCATCATCCAGATGTGCGGTTTTTTGAAAAACGACGCCCAGGTCTCCTGCAACGCCCGGAACGCGGCGCCGATGCCCTGTCCCTGCATGGCCGAGATCTCGCCGGTCGGCAGCACGCGCAGATGCCAGAGCCCGAAGGCGCACATCGCGGCGGAGACGAGCCCCATCACGGCCATCCAGCACTGCTGCCAGGTGAAGCCGAAGTGATCGTGCAGCGCGCCGGTGAACGACACCAGCAGGCCGGAAGCGATCACGGCGCCCATGTTCCAGCACATGCCCTGCAGGCCCGAGTAACGCGCCTGATCCTTCAGCGACACCGTCGTCATGAAGACGCCGTCGGCGACGATGTCCTGCGTGGCCGACGCGAAACCGACGATCCAGAAGAACGCGAGCGATGTCTGGAAGAAGCTTGGCAGCGGCAGCGAAAACGCCACCAGCGCGAGGCCCGCCATCATCGCGAATTCCATGGCGATCACCCAGAATCGCTTCGTGCGGAACGGTTCGAGAAACGGCGACCAGAGCGGCTTCAGCACCCACGGCAGGTAGAGCTGGCTCGTGTAGATCGCGATGGTCTCCGTCGAAACGCCCATGTTCTTATACATGATGGCGGCGACGGCACCGACCGTGACATTGGGCAGGCCCATCGCGAGGTAGAGCGACGGAACCCAGGTGAGAGGATGGCGCGGAGCGCGGGGGGCAGCCATTTCTTGGGAATTTACGGCGAAATCAGACGGATCGGGTCCGGGCAGGCCAGCTCAATCCCGTCCGTCCGGCATGTCATTCGCCCGCCGAATGGCCGCCAATAAAAAAGCCCGGCGGAGGCGCCGGGCTGCCGGAAAACCGGATGGATCGCTCCGGTTCAGTAGACCTTCTCGTCGAGCAGCGCGAGGAGTTCGGCCTCGGTGACGCGCTTCTGCTCCATGCTGTCGCGCTCGCGGAGGGTGAAGGTGTCGCCGGGCTTCTCGATCGTGTCGAAGTCGATCGTCACGCACCACGGCGTGCCGATCTCGTCCTGCCGGCGGTAGCGTTTGCCGATGTTGCCCGTCTCGTCGTAGAAGACGGCGTATTTGCGCTTCAACTTCGCGTAGAGTTCCTTCGCGCGCCCGACGAGCGCCTCCTTGTTCTTGATCAGGGGGAACACGGCGACCTTGACCGGCGCGACGCGCGGCGAGAGCCGGAGCACGGTGCGCTTCTCGACGTTGCCCTTCTCGTCCTTCACGTCCTCCTCCGCGTAGGCGGCGCAGAGGATGGCGAGGAAGATGCGGTCGACGCCCACGGCGGGCTCGATCACGTGCGGCACGAACTTCTTCTTCGTGGCCTCGTCGAAGATCTCCTGCGGCTTGCCCGAGGCCGACGCGTGCTGGCCGAGGTCGTAGTTGCCGCGCGCGGCGATGCCCCACAGCTCCTGCACGCCGAAGGGATACTTGAACATGATGTCGACCGTGCCCTTCGAGTAGAACGCGAGCTTCTCCTTCGGGTGCGCGTAGCGCGAGAGATGCGATTCGGGCAGGCCCACGCTCTTCAGCCACGCCTCGCACCAGGCGATCCACTCCTCGTGGCACTTGGCCCAGTCGGCGTCCTCGTGGATGAAATACTCCATCTCCATCTGCTCGAACTCGCGGGAGCGGAAGATGAAGTTGCGCGGCGTGATCTCGTTGCGAAACGACTTGCCGATCTGCGCGATGCCGAAGGGCAGTTTCACGCGGCCGGTGTCGACGACGTTCTTGAAGTCGACGAACATGCCCTGCGCCGTCTCGGGCCGCAGGTAGGCGACGGCCGAGGAGTCGCGCATCGGGCCGACGTAGGTCTCGAACATCATGTTGAACGCGCGCGGCGGCGTGAGGCTGCCGGGCTCGCCGGTGGCGGGCGAGGGGATCTGATGGAGTTCACCCTCTTTTAACTGAGTCATTTCGCGAGGCTTCACCGGAATCAGCCGACCCTGCACTTTCTGTTTTCGCTTCAGCCATTCCGCCTTCTCTTGAAGCTCCGCTTCGGTTCTCTCGCTTTCGAGAGCCGATACGTAGCCCAAATGCTGAATCGCGGGCACCGTTTGACCAATGTCCCCGAGATCCATCGAAGGCTCAGTTTCGACAATTACTTCGGCGAAGAACAGCTGGTCCGCGCGGAAACGCTGCTTCGAGACCTTGCAGTCGACGAGCGGGTCGGTGAAGCCAGCGACGTGGCCCGACGCCTCCCAGACCTTCGGATGCATGATGATCGAGGTCTCGATGCCGACGACGTCGTCGCGGCGGCGGACCATGTCGTTCCACCAGCAGTCGCGGATGTTCTTCTTCAATTCCACGCCGAGTGGGCCGTAGTCGAAGAAGCCGTTGAGGCCGCCGTAGATCTCGGACGATTGAAACACGAACCCGCGGCGCTTCGCGAGCGCGACGAGGGCTTCCATGGTGGTCTCGGGGGCGGTGGATTCGGCGGACATAGCCCGCCAGTGATGGCGACGCGGCGGCGCGCGGTCAATTCCGCGGTGCGGGCGCTCCGGAGTTTTGCGCCGCGCCGCCGGTCGCGCGCGGATAATTTCGTCGTCAGCCCGGCGGTCGTGCGCCAAGGTCTCCGTTTTCCCCATGAAGCTTGCGCGATTCCTCCTTTGTCTGGCCGCCGGTCTGACCGGCTGCTCCTTCCTCCTCGCTGCCGACCCCAAACCGCCGGGCACGGTCTTCGGCTACACGGTCACGGTCGACGTGCAGGTCGACGAGCGCGGCGTGCCGACCGCGGCCAGCATCCATGACAGCGACGACACGACGACCGGCTCGGTCGTCTCCAAGATGGCGCTGGCGATGGCGTTGAAGACGTCCCTCCCGCCGCGGGGCAAGGACGGCAAGGCGGAGCCGTATACCGCGCGCGTGCCGTTCTTCTTCCCCATCGAGGGCGATGAAGGCCCGGCCTCGAACCGCGCGCCCAAGCCGCGCCCGAAGCCCGACGTTTGCGTGCAGCCGAACTACCCGCAGGCCATGATCGACCGGGGTGAGGTCGGCGGTGCGATTTTCGAACTGGTCGTCGATGCGCAGGGCAATCTCGCCCGGCTCACGACGCTGCGGGCCTCGCATCCGGAATTCGAGCAGGCCGCCCGCCAGGCGCTCGCGACGTGGAAATTCGCGCCCGCGAGCCAGGACGGCACGCCCGTCGAATCGCGCTGGCGGATCGCGGTCGTCTTCGATCTCGGCTCGAAAATGGCCGACCTGAAGTGGCGCGTCGCGCCGCGCCCGAGCCTGGGCAGCTTCCTCGTCGTGCACGACGATTCGCCGGCCCCCGCGCCGGCCGCCCCCGCTCCCGCCGCCGGCAAGTAAGCGCCGCCCCACGCTGCGGACGCCGGTCCGCGGCTCGGCGGAGGAATCGTTTTGGTTAAAAACATCGTCGTTTCTGCCATTTTTTAACGCGCGCGGCGGGTTTATGGTAAGCGCACCGCCGCTTCCGCCATGTCCGCGCCCGATTCCCTGGCCCCGTCCCGCTTCGAGCATGTGCCGCTCGCACTCCATGCGAGCAGCGCCGACGCCTCCCGGGTCGTGGCCCGCGAGATCGCCGCGCTGATCCGCGCGCGCCAGCGCGAGGGCCGCGGCGCCGTCCTCGGCCTCGCCACCGGCTCCACGCCGCTCAACGTCTACGCCGAGCTCGTCCGGCTCCACCGCGAGGAGGGTCTGAGCTTCGCGAACGTCACCACCTTCAACCTCGACGAATACCACGGGCTGCCGCCGGAGCATCCGCAGAGCTACCACCATTTCATGCGCGTGCACCTGTTCGACCATGTCGACGTGCCCGCGTCCGCGATCCATCTGCCGGACGGCACCGTGCCCGCCGCGGGACTCGAGGCGCACGGCCGCGACTACGAGGAGAAGATCCGCGCCGCGGGAGGGATCGATTTCCAGATCCTGGGCATCGGCCGCACCGGCCACATCGGTTTCAACGAGCCCGGCAGCGCCCGGCGCTCGCGCACGCGGCAGGTCACGCTCGATCCGCTCACGCGCCGCGACGCCGCGGGCGACTTCGGCGGCGAGGAGGCCACGCCGCACTACGCGGTCACGATGGGCGTGCGCACGATCCTGGAGGCGCGCCGCGTCGTGCTCATGGCCTGGGGCCAGCACAAGGCCGACATCGTCCGCGAGGCCGTCGAGGGTCCGGTCACGCCGCAGGTGCCGGCGTCGTTTCTCCAGGAGCACGACCACTGCACGTTCGTGCTCGATGCGAGCGCGGCCGGCGCGCTCACGCGCTTCCGCACGCCGTGGCTCATCGGCCCGCTCGGGGACCAGGGGCTCGCCTGGGACGAGCGCATGACGCGCCGCGCGATCCTCTGGCTCTCGCGGCAGAAGGGAAAGGCGATCCTCAAGCTGACCGACGAGGACTACAACGAATCCGGCCTGCAGGACCTGCTCGCCGTGCACGGCTCGGCCTACGCGGCCAACCTCGCCGGCTTCTACCAGCTCCAGCACACGATCACCGGCTGGCCCGGCGGCCGCGATCCGGCGCGGACCCGGCCGGGCGACGCGCCGGTGCGCCCGCTGCGCGCGCCGTCGGCCGGCGTGTTTCCGAAACGCGTCCTCGTCCTCTCGCCGCATCCGGACGACGACGTGATCTCGATGGGCGGCACGCTCTGCCGGCTCGTCGAGCACGGCCACGAGGTCCACGTGGCGTATCAGGTTTCCGGAGCCAACGCCGTCTCCGACGAGTCACTCTGGCGCGCGCTGCTCTTCGCCCGCGACCTCGGGCTCGCCGGCGCGGCCGCGCCGGCGGCGGAGGCGTTCTGCGCGGCGTTCGAGCGGGGCGCTCCGCTGCCGGCCGGCGCGGAGCCCGTGCGCTGGAAGGGCCTGATCCGGCGGCACGAGGCGACGGCCGCGGCCCGCGTCTGCGGCGTGCCCGCGGAGCGGCTGCATTTCCTCGACCTGCCTTTTTACCAGGCGGGCACGGGCCGGCGCCGGCAGCTCGCCGCGGCGGATGTCGCGCGCGTGGGCGCGCTGCTGGACGAACTGCGGCCGCACCTGATCTACGCGGCGGGCGATCTCGACGACCCGCACGGCACGCACCGGCTCTGCCTGCGGGCGCTGCGTGATGCGCTCGCCGCGCGCGCCGGCGCGGACTGGGTGCGCGCAGCCGAACTCTGGCTCTACCGCGGCGCATGGGCCGGCTGGGACGCCGCCGAGATCGATCTCGCCGTGCCGCTCAGCCCGCAGGAGGTGCTGCGCCGCCGCCGCGCCATTTTCCGCCACGAGACGCAGAAGGACCAGGCGGTCTTCCTCGGCAACGACCGCCGCGAATTCTGGCAGCGCACGGAGGATCGCAGCCGCGAACTCGCCGCGGCCTACAACGCGCTCGGGCTCGCCGAATACGAGGCGATCGAGGCTTTCAAACGCTATGCCCCCGACGAATTCGTCCGCGAGATCGCCCTCTGAACCCCGCCGCGCCCGCCTCGCCGCCCTGCTGCTCGCCGGCTCCATGCTCCTGCCCGCGTTGTCCGCCGTCGAGCCGCTGCCGCCGCTCATGCCGCTGCCGGCGCAGATCCAGCCGGGTGAAGGCCGGCTGACGGTGACCGCGGGGTTTGGCGTGGCCTTCCGCGAGGTCGACGATCCGCGGCTGCGCGCGGCGGTCGCGCGTGGTCTGGCGCGCTGGGCGAAACGCACCGGGCTCTCCTTCGATCCGGCTCCCGTGGACGATTCCGCGAGCGCCGCGCTGGTCATCGCGTGCGCCGCGGCCGCGCCCGCCGTGCCGCGGCTCGGCGACGACGAATCCTACACGCTCGAGATCTCCCCGCGGCAGGCCGTGCTGCGCGCGGCCACGACCACGGGCGCGCTGCGCGGGCTCGAGACGGTGCTGCAGCTCCTCGCGCCGGCCGGCGGCGGCTTCGCGCTGCCGGCGGTGACCGTGCGCGACCAGCCGCGTTTTCCGTGGCGCGGCCTGATGATCGACGTCGCGCGCCACTGGCAGCCGGTCGACGTGATCGAGCGCACGCTCGACGCGATGGCGCTGGTGAAGCTCAACGTCCTCCATCTCCACCTCACCGACGACCAGGGTTTCCGCATCGAGAGCCTCACGCATCCGGAGCTGCACACCCGGGGCTCGGACGGACATTTCTTCACGCAGGAGCAGATGCGCGGCATCATCGCCTTCGCCGCCGCGCGCGGGATCCGCGTCGTGCCGGAGTTCGACATCCCCGGCCACGCCACGAGCTGGGTCGTCTCGCATCCCGAGCTCGCGAGCGCGCCCGGTCCGTATGCGATCGAGCGGAGATGGGGCGTCTTCGATCCCGTGCTCGATCCGACCAACGAGCAGACCTACGCCCTGCTCGCGGACTTCCTCGGCGAGATGGCGGCGCTGTTTCCCGACGAGTTCCTCCACATCGGCGGCGATGAGAACAACGGCGTGCAGTGGAACGCGAACCCGGCGATCCAGGCCTTCATCCGCGACCACGGCCTCGGGGACAACGCCGGCCTCCACGCCCATTTCAACCGTCGCGTATCCGAAATCCTCCAACGCCATGGCCGGCGCCTCGTCGGCTGGGACGAGATCCTCCATCCCGACCTGCCGGCCGGCAGCGTCGTCCACTCGTGGCGCGGCCCCGAGGGGATCGCGGCGGCCGCGGCGCGCGGTCATCCCGTCATCCTCTCGAACGGCTACTACATCGATCTCAACTTCCCCGCGTCCGACCACTACCTCAACGATCCGCTGCCCGCGGACACGCCGCTGCCGCCGGAGCGGTGGAAACTCGTGCTCGGCGGCGAGGCGACGATGTGGGCCGAGTGGGTGACGCCGGAGCTGATCGATTCGCGGCTCTGGCCGCGCACCGCCGCGATCGCCGAGCGGCTCTGGTCGCCGCGCGACATGCGCGACGTGCCCGACATGTATCGCCGGCTCGCCGCGATCGATCTCCGGCTGCAGGAGGCCGGCACGCTGCAGGGCCGGTGGCCGCGGATCGCGTTGCCCGGACTCGATCCCGCGGGGCCGGTCGCGCACGCGCTGCGCACGCTCGCCTCGCTCGTCGAGCCGGTGAAACGCTACGAACGCGGCGGCCTGCAGCCCGCGCAGAACCAGCTGAGCCCGCTCGACGAACTTGCCGACTGGTCGCGGCCCGACAGCGCGCCGGCCCGCATCTTCGCCTCGGCGGTGGACCGCTGGCTGTTCGCCGACGGGGAGCTCGACGGCGAAAAAAGCGCGGCGCTTTCCGCCGTGCTCGACTCCTGGCGCGCCGCCGGCGAGCTGGCGGCGACCGCACCGGCCGCCGCCACGCCGATCGCGCAGGGCCGCGTGGCCGCCGCCCGCGCGCTCGTCGACCTCGCCGCCGCCGGCGGCGAGGCGATCGACGCCCTCCGGAGCCGCCAGCCGCTGGCGCCCGCGCGGCTCGCCGCCGCCCGCGCCGCGCTGGATCGCGCCGCGCAGCCCACCGCGGCCGCGGTCGAGTTTCCGTTCCTGCCGGCGCTGCGCCTGCTCGTGACCGCGGCGGGCGAACCTACCCGCCGCGACGAGTCGCCGCGCGCGGAGTGGAAGCGGCACCTGCAGGCGCTCGCGGGCCCGCCGGATGTTTCACCGCCGCCGCCCGCGCATTGATCCACCGTTTCGCTTTCACCCCATGTCGCCTCCCTCCGCTTCCGCCGTGTCGTCCGTCCTGCCGGCCCGCGCCGGCTACAATCGTTTCCTGCTGCTCGTCGCCGGGCTCGGCGGGCTGCTCTACGGCGTCGACGTCGGCATCATCGCCGGCGCGCTGCCGTATCTCGAGGCGACGTCCGGGCTCAATGCCGGGCAGCTTTCGTTCATCGTCGCCGCCGTGCTGCTCGGCAGCGTGATCTCGACGCTCTTCGCCGGGCTGCTCGCCGACTGGCTCGGGCGGCGCGCGCTCATGGCGGTCAGCGGCCTGCTCTTTGTCGCGAGCATCCCGGTGATCGCGCTGGCCGACGGCTACGGTCCGCTCGTCCTCGGCCGCCTGCTGCAGGGCGTGAGCGCGGGCCTGATCGGCGTCGTGGTGCCGCTCTATCTCGCGGAATGCCTCGACGCGGCGAACCGCGGCAAGGGCACGGGCATCTTCCAATGGTTGCTCACGCTCGGGATCGTCGCAGCGGCGGTCATCGGCATCTACTACAGCATCCGGGTGGAGGAGGTCGCGAAACTCGGCGACGCCGCGCAGCTGCACGCGTTCAAGGACCAGGCGTGGCGCCGCATCTTCTGGGTCTCGCTGCCGCCGGGCGTGCTCTTCGTCGCCGGCTGCTTCTTCGTGGCCGAGTCGCCGCGCTGGCTGTATCGGCGCGGCCGGAAGGACGCCGCGCGCGCGGCGCTGCTGCGCTCGCGCTCCGAGGCGCAGGCGGAGGTGGAGCTGCGGGAGATGGAGACGACCATCGCCGCGGAGACCGCACCGGCCTCCGCGACGGTCGCGCGGGTGCGCGAGTCGTTGTGGCGCCGCAAATACGTCATCCCGTTCCTCCTCGCCTGCGTCATCCTCGCCTGCAACCAGGCGACCGGCGTCAACTCCATCATCGGCTACAGCACCACCATCCTCCTCCAGAGCGGACTCTCCGACGTGCAGGCGCACGGCGGCTACCTGATCCTGACGGTGGTCAACTTCCTCGTGACGATCGGCGCCGTGGTGCTCGTCGACCGCCGCGGGCGGAAGTTTCTCCTTTCGCTCGGCAGCGCCGGCATCATCGCCTCGCTGCTGCTGGTCGGCGGGCTGTTCCGCAGCACCGAAGCGCGGCGGATCGACGTCCGCGACGCGCTGCAGGCACGCGTCGGCGCGGACCCGGCCGCCGCGGTGACGTTCACGCCGGCGGTGGCGCGGGAGCTGATCGCGGGCGCGGGCGAGTCCGCCGCAGTGGCATTCGCGGACCGGCCGGCGACGCTCGTCGTGATCTATTCCTATGGCGATTTCCGCACGGCGACGAAGGCGGTGCGCTCCGACGATCCCGCGGCGGCGGCGCTGTCGCTGACGCGCGGGAGCTGCCTGCCGGTGAACGGCGTCGCGGCGTTTTTCAGCAATCCCTTCGGCGATCTCGCGGCCGCGCGCACGGCGCCGCTCAGGATCGAGAACGCGTTGATCACGCCCGTGCCCTCGGTCGCGCACGGCTGGTGCACGGCGCTCGGGATCTTCGCGTTCATGGCCTTCTTCGCCGTCGGCCCGGGCGTGTGCGTGTGGCTCGCGCTCTCCGAGCTGATGCCGACGCGGATCCGCTCCAACGGCATGAGCATCGCGCTGCTCATCAACCAGGCGGTGTCGACGGGCATCGCGGCGGTGTTCCTGCCCACGGTCGGGCGCCACGGCTATGCGACGATGTTTTTCGCGTTCGCCGGCTGCACGGTCGTCTACTTCGTGACCGCGGCGTTCTTCCTGCCGGAGACGAAGGGCCGCACGCTCGAGGAGATCGAGGCGCATTTCGGCAAGGGCGGCGGGCCGTCCTGACGCCCGGGTCGCCGCTTCGCCGGCGCCTCGACGCGGCCGGCGGTTTTCGTTTTCCTTTTCCTCATGAGATTCTCCCATCCCCGCGCCGATGTCTTCGTGCCGGACGGCGCCGCGCCCGAGGCGGCGCTCGGTCGCGTCACGCATCTCTGCGTCGCGGCCCACCAGGACGACATCGAGATCATGGCCTACGCCGGCGTCACCGCCGCGCTGGATACGCCCGGCGGGGCGTTCGGCGGCGTCGTCGTGACCAACGGCGCGGGCTCGCCCCGCACCGGCGCCTACGCGCATCTGACGGACGAGCAGATGCAGGACGTGCGCCGCGAGGAGCAGCGGCAGGCGGCGCGGCTCGGCGGCTACGCGATCCAGCTCCAGCTCGCGCATCCGAGCGCGGAGGTGAAGAAGTCCGCGCAGCCGGCCGTCGTGGGCGACCTGACCCGGATCTTCGCGGGCTGCCGGCCCGGAGTGGTCTACCTGCACAATCCGGCCGACAAGCACGACACGCATGTCGCCGTGCTGCTGCGCTGCCTCGAGGCGCTGCGCGCGCTGCCGCCGGCGCAGCGGCCCGCGCGCGTGCTCGGCTGCGAGGTCTGGCGCGACCTCGACTGGCTCGTCGACGCCGACAAGGTCGCGCTCGATGCCGGCGGGCACCCCGAACTCGCGCCCGGCCTGCTCAAGGTCTTCGACTCGCAGGTGACGGGCGGCAAGCGCTACGACCTCGCCGCGCTCGGCCGGCGCGCGGCGCATGCGACGTTCCACACCTCGCATGCGACCGACCGGATGGCGGGCATCACGTGGGCGATGGACCTGACGCCGCTCGTCCGCGACCCCGCGCTTTCGGTCGAGGACTACACGGTCGCCCACCTCGAGCGGCTGCGCGCGGACGTGACGAAACGGCTGCGCGCCTTCGCCTGAGGCCGGACGGGTTCAGAGTCGTCGCAGGAAATCCTCCGGCGTCCAGCCGGAGCCGTCGACGCGGTGGAGGATCCGGCCGTGCTCGTCGATCAGCACGGTCGCCAGCGTGTGCTTGAAGATGTTCTCGCCCGGCGCCACGAGCACGCCGAAGCCGGTCAGCAGATCGCGCACGGCGTTTTCCGGACCGGTGAGAAACGTGAAGTTGCGCAGGTCGATGCCGCGTCCGGACGCGTAGCGTTTCAGCACCGCAGGCGTGTCGTAGGCCGGGTCGAGCGTGATCGAGACGAATTCGAGGTTGGCGATCCCGCGGGCCTGCGCGGCGGCCTGCAGCGCCATCATCTTTGCCGTCGAGGCCGGGCACATCGTCGGCACGGGACAGCGGGTGAAGATGAAGTTGAGCACGACGCGCCGGCCGCGGAACCGGTCGAAGGAGACGACGCGGCCGTCCTGGTCGTAGAGCGTGAACTGCGGCGCGTCCTCGCCGATCTCGCGGTAGACGCGTTTCCCGCGGATCAGCGTTTCCTGCCGCAGCGCCTGCGCCGAGGCGGCGACGATCCCGTCGGTCGTCGCATCCAGAATCCGGACGCCTTCGAGCCGGAATTCGCCGGGCGCGCCCTCGATCATCCGCGCGGCGATGCGCCGGCCCTCGCGAAACGCGCCCAGATCCGAGCCGGGCACGGCGAACTCCATCGTCATCGACGGCATGTAGCCGGGGATCTCGTCGTGGTGCACGAGCAGGACGCCGCGGTCCGGCGTGACGCCCACGATCTCGCCCGTGATCGCATGGGCCGGCGGCGCCGGGGCGCGGGCGGAGTCCGCCTTGCGGCAGCCGGGCAGGAGGGCGGCGGCGAAGGCGAGCAACGCGAGCGGCGCCAGGGCGCGGTGGAGCCCGGGTGCGACCGCCCAGGCGCGGCCGCGCTGGCCGTGATCGGGGAGGAAACGCCACGCTGTGTAGACCGGCAGGCCGCAGGCGAGCGCGAAGGCGGGCAGCACGCGCAGGGTGGGCGGCAGCACCGCGGCGGCCAGCAGGGCGGCGGGGGCGATCGCACCGTAGCCGACGCATTCGAGTCCGCCGCGGTCGTGCAGCCACGCGCGGCGCACGGCGAGGAGCACGACGAGCGTGCTGCCGGCCGTGATCCGGATCAGCCAGTGGGCCTCGCCGGCCAGGCCGGTGCGGGCGCACCAGGACTCGACGGCGACAACGAAGCCGGCGGCCAGGAGCCACGGCAGCCAGCGATGCAGACGGGAGAGCGCGGACATGGCGACGGCGGGTTAGGGTGCGGGCGTCGCGCGGACGAGGTCGTCCCAGGTCCAGAAGGTGTCGCGTTTCACCGTGGCGCGGACGGTGCGGACGGCTTCGGCGGAGACGGGGCCGGCGCGATTACCCCAGGCGCCGCGGGCGTAGCTGAGGGCGGCGGCGATCTCGGCGTCGTTCAACTGCGCTCCCTGCGCCGGCATCACGCTGTCGTAGGTCCCGCCCCGGACCGTGAGCGGGCCCTGCAGGCCGTGCAGGACGATGCGGATCGGCCGGGCCGGATCGGCGGCGGCGAGGATCTCGGAGCCGGCGAGCGGCGGAAACACGCCGGGCACCCCGGCGCCGGTGGCCTGGTGGCAGACCGCGCAAACGCGCTCGAACACGGCGCGGCCTTGGGCGAGGTCGTCGGCGGTGGCGGCGGGCGCGGTGCCGGCGGGCGCATCGGACCGGCCGCAGCTGGAAAACAGGACGAGGCCGATGAGTCCGGCCGCGAGGAGGAAGCGGGTTTTCATGGGAAATCAGCGCGCGGGGGTCGGTTGCACGTCTTCGAGCCAGAAACCGTCGTCACGCTGGACGAGCGTGCCGGTGACGGCTTGGCCTTTGACCGCGGCTTGGAGCGTGGCCGCGTCGACTTTGAACAGCATGGTCATCGCGGGCATGAAGCCGGGGATGTCCTCGTGCTTCACGAGCAGCGAGGACTGGCCGGAGCGGATCTCGACGACGACGCCTTTGAGCGGGTGACGCTCCGCGGCCGGCGCGGCGGCCGGGGGCGGAGCGGCCGGGGACTTGGTCGCGTCGGCCGGCGAGCACGACGGGAAGAGCAGGACGGCGGGGAGAAACAGCCACGCGAGGCGTGGCGGGACGATGTGGGTTTTCATGGGGAAGGGAGTTCAGGGCGCGGCCCCGTGTTCGGCGGGGGCGCAAAGTTCGAGATACTCGGTGCGGGAGCCGCGCGTGACGGCGACCAGCGGACCGTTGGGGCGGGTGAAGGCGCTGGCAGCGAGGAGCGCGGTGCAGACGTGGGTGGCGGGCTTGGTGTCGCCTGCGGGCACGGGACCTGCGTCCATCCAAGCGAGCAGGACGGGCAGGTCGTCTCCGGGCCGGGCGGTCATTCGCGCGAAACCGCTGGCGCGGGTGCTGCGGGTGGTAGCGACGCGGTGAGGCGCGGAGAGCACGCCGTCGGGGAAAAGGCGGCGCACGTAGAGGGTGGCCTCGGTGGGGGATTCGGAGGATTCGAGCCAGGAGATCAACGCGCTGCCGTCGGCGAGCATGACGAGGTCGATGCGGCCGATGGGGCGGCCGAGATCGATGGGGAGCGCCGGTCCGAAGGTGGCGCCGCCATCGGGCGAGAGCTTGGCCTGCACGCGGGCGACGCCGGCGGCGGCGGTGAACCAGGCGATGGCGGTGGACTCGCCCCGGGTGTCGGCGGCGGGACCGTTGAC
>Ga0222421_100138_pt1 | contig 68299 bp, 42 predicted proteins | sample 3A1ome_2_FD_182473 | JGI IMG/M metagenome (GOLD analysis project Ga0222421, IMG submission 182473) | Enriched microbial communities from leaf-cutter ant dump, University of Wisconsin, Madison, United States - 3A150A (version 2) | ecosystem: Environmental > Terrestrial > Nest > Insects nest > Nest... | reverse complement strand
AGGCTACGATTACGACGGCCTCGACCGCCTGAAATCGCAGGCGCTGTCCGGGGGAGCGACCGTCTCGGTGACCTACGACGCCCTCGGCAACATCAAGAACAAGTCCGACAACGGCGCATCCGACTACGCCTACAGCGGCGTCAATGCGGGACTGCACGCCGTCACCTCCGCCGGCGGGATCGGCTACACTTACGATGCCAACGGCAACATGCTCACCCGCAAGAAAACGGGGCTGGATGATCGCACGTATACGTGGACGTCGTTCAACCAGATCAAGACGATCGTGCAAGGCAGCGCGACGACGACGTTCAGCTTCGGCGCCGCGCACGAACGCGTGAAACAGGTCGCCTCGACCGGTGCCACGACGACGATCTACGTCGGCGGCCTCTTCGAGTTGGTGACCAGTTCCAGCGGCACGGAAGAGAAAAGCTACATCATGACGCCGACCGGCCGCACGGCGGTCTACACGACCGGCACGACCTCGCTGGCCGGAGTGCGCTACTTCCACACCGACGGCCTCGGCTCGATCACCGCCGTGAGTGACGAAAGCGGCGCCGTGGTCCAGCGCTTCGCCTTCGACGCCTGGGGCAAGCGGATCAACCCGTCGAGCGGCGCCGCGATCACCGCCTCGACCAACGGCCGCATCACCCGCGGCTACACCGACCACGAACACCTGGACGACTTCGGCCTCATCCACATGAACGGCCGCGTCTACGATCCCGTGCTGGGGAGGTTCCTTTCGACGGATCAGTTTGTCCAAGACGTAGGCGACAGTCAGGACTACAACAGATACTCCTACCTCGGTAACAATCCTTTGGGCGGGACCGATCCGAGCGGTTACATTAGTCTTAAAGACGGGTTAAAGATCGTCGGAGCAATCGTTGCGGGCGTCGTCACCGCAGGTGTGGCGCTCTACGCGTATGCGGCGGTGATCGGAGGAACGTTCGTCGGTGGATTAGCGGGGGCGATTAGTTCGGTTGGCTTGGCTGCCGGTTGGGGGATGGGATGGGCTGTAGCTGCAGGAGTAGGCTTCGGGTTCGGCTCATCGTTTGCCGGATCATTGTTGAACGGCGGCAGTATTGGCGATGCATTCAAAGCTGGAGTGATTGGCGGTGCCATTAGTGGGATTTCCGCATACGTTGCCTCTGGCATTCGGCAGGGCTTCAAGGACTGGAGCAGCGGAACTCAAAAATACTACAACGTGCGCCCTGACCCGCTTGATCCCAGCAAGTTGCTGCGTGAGGAAATCGTTGATAAAACGGCTATCAAAGGGGGCGTGAACATTTTTGAGAACGGCATGCTTAATTCCCTAAAAGAAGCGGCCGATAACGGATATAATTTTTATGGTAAGCCATACATATTAGCCTACAACGAAAGCCATGGCTTCATTGCCGATTTGACTGAGGCCACGCTGGGCAAGCTGACGGGCACCTCAGCTCTTGGGCGCGATTTAGCTGGTGTGCTGGGGCAGATCGATGCGGCCCATTCCACACTCTTCATGCACAGTCAGGGCGCCCAGATCGGATTCAACGCTCTAGAGGAAGCGGGGCGGCGAGGAATCTCGCTGTCCGGTCTTTCCCTCAAAGTTTATGGCGGAGCGACCAATATGCTGACATCCAACATGATTGCGCATTCGGTTGGCGCCAACATGACGTCGTGGACGATGAACGCCTTCGATGCTGTGACCAATCTTGCTGGGTTGAACGCTCTTTATGCGCCCCATCGTTTTGTCACCTCGGCGCTCGCGTTTCCGTTCTTGTTCGCCGGTAGTGCTCTCAGCCCGCACTCGAGTTTGACCGGGACGGGCAAAACGTTTTGGTCAATCTTCAACACCACCTACTGATGCGCTGGCTGCTTCTAGCCCTCCTCACCGTGGCCACCGTTATGGCTCAAGAATCGTTCGAATATACTACCGACCGAAACATGATTAGGTATCGGGTGCCCACGGAGCTCATGGGGCCACCGATTTTTACCCATCGAAATGCACGCCTGACCGGCGATGAGAGGATGATCTTTGTTACGGGATACATGGTATCCGGACTATTTAAGGATACTCCGTTAGGTAGGCTGACTCTCTCCATGATCGAATGGCCGGCGAACTGCTCAAACTGGAGCGAGGTAACGAAACTCCTGCAGGAGCACCTTTTCGGCCCCGGTGTGGCGGTGACACCGGTAGATCGATCGTGGCACGAGCTTGCGTGGAAAATCTTCGAGCAACGCGAGGCGAAGAGCGGAAAATGGACCGGCATGTCGTGCTACGTTCCATTGGCCGGGCAGGAAATCCTCTACGTCGGGCTCGTGATCCACGACGGCGCGAAGCTCTCGCAGGCGCGGCGCGAAGCCTATCGGGCGGCGGTTTACGAATTGCTTGAGAGCATCACGGTGAGCGGCGATGGCAATTCTGCGGAGAAAAAAGCCGATGGCGGTTCCGCATTGGAGAAGAATGGCCAGAGCGATACAAATGGCCTGTTTGGTCGCGACTCGTGAATCACCAGTTCGCTTGCACTCACAACCGAACGAAAGCCAAAGCCGAGCGAAAGACATAAGGTCTTGAGGGGCCGAAAGGGGCCGCTGGCCGGGTGAGCTGAGTGAGGGGCATATTTTCAGTTATGCCGCGAGGACGTCGGCCGGCCAAGGCGAGATCAGCGTCACGACGTGGGCGGGGCGTCTGGAAGACGGCTGTGAGACGCGACAGGCCGCCGGGCGGCCTCGGCTCGCGTCGTGACGCCCTCGCAACGTAACTAAAACATACTACTCCCGCGCTGCGGGCGCAACACACGGCCCTTTCGGCAACACGCCCTCAAGACCTGACGTCTTTTCTGAACCCCTAATGTGCTTATTGAGGCCACTCGCAGCACTGAAAGAGAACGCCCATGAAGGCACTAACCATCGCACTTACTATTTTGGGGCTGAGCTTGGCTGGATGCAACGCCGTTGGGCCATATTCTGCGGAGGTCTATAGTCTTGATGGGACACTCTTCATGGTAAGTGTGAGCACTTGGCTGGGAAGCGACGGCGGTTGGCCGCGTGGCAGCGAGAGTCTCAAAAAGTCGGCGGAGTCTTTAGTAAAAGATCAACTAATCGCTAGGGGGGTGCCTATTCAATTATGTGAGTTCATCCGGTTCGTTCCCTACCAGGGCGGCCATATGTCGATGACGTTGGTGGCTGGAGAAAGTAGAGCGGTTAGGAAATGGGCGGGGATGTCGGAAAGTGAATTTGATTCAGAGCTACGGAAGAGAGCCCCGCTGCAGCAGATTCTTCAGTTCGAGGGGCGAATTGATACCCTCCCAGGCGGGAATGAACCAAGCAGCACACGTCGCGCCACCGCTGAACCGAGCGAAAGACGTCAGGTCTTGAGGTAGTGTTGCCCAAATCCTCGCGTCGTAGTGGGACGTTCATGACGGGAGATGCGCTAAACGGGGGCAAGATGATGGGCGTGCATGCGGCGCAGAAGGCGTTGTTCAGTTATCAGGTCGATCTGGACTGACGCGTGCGCGCCGACCATCTGCTGCGCGCGATCCGGAGCACCATGGAGTTCGGCTTCGTGCGGCAGGCGGTTGTGCACTGCTACGGCCACGGCCGAGCGAAAGACGTCAGGTTCTGACTAAGGAGGCGGTTAGCGTTCGGAATCCTGCCGGTGAAGCGCATGCCACGACGAGGGGCGAAGACATCCTCGTTGGTGCGGCGAGCGGTCCGGGCGCCGTTTCACGCGATAGGGGGAATATTTACCCTTTACGAAGTGAGGGCCACGTGGGGAGAGTTGGCGGTGGGGTGAACGTGTGCCGGAGTGAACTTAGGCGGAAGCGCAGGATCCGCATCATGATAAAGTGGAGCGGCCAGAGGAGGGCGAGAATGCCGCGGAGGCGGTTGGGCTGAGGCGGGGTCTCTTTTTTCTTCCCGGTGCGATGGGGCGTCGCCTTGAGCGGGCGGGGCGTATGAGACGGGCGGAGAAATATTTCGTTTGAGGAAACGGCGTCGCGGTGTTCACGTGAACACCATGCTTACGGAAAACCAGGAGGCGGTGCTCAGCTTCATGCTCGAATTTCAGCAGCGGGAGGGCATCCCGCCGTCGACGCGCCAGATCGCGCAGCAATTCGGCTTCCAGAGCCAGACTTCCGCCGTGAAGCATCTGCGCGCGCTCGCGCGCAAGGGCCACATCGAACAGCTCTCCGATCGTTCGTGGGGCGTGAAGGCGCGCGAGGTGCAGTCGCATTTCGTCGAACTCGCCGTCTACGGCACGATTCCCGCGGGCCGGCCGGCGACGGCCGAGGAGCAGCCGGCGGAGACGATCGCGATCGATCCGCGCGCGCATCGGTTGTCGACCCGCAGGCATTACTGGGCGCTTCAGGTCAGCGGCGATTCGATGATCGGCGCGCACATTGTCGACGGCGACATCGCCATCCTCGAGCGCCGTGCGCCGCGGCCGGGCGACATCGTCGCCGCACTCGTCGACGAGACGACGACCACGTTGAAACGCTACGTGATCGGAAAGGGCCGCGCGATCCTGCGCGCGGCGAATCCGCGCTATGCCGACATCGTGCCGGCGCATCTGGAATGCCAGGGCGTCCTCGTCAGCTTGATCGGCCGCGGTTCGCGTTGAGTGCGGCGGGCTCCGGCCTGAAGGTGGGTCGTCAGGACGTTGTTCCGCAGGTGCAGGCGGGAGACGGATGGATGATTGACCATGTTGCGGGCGGTGAGGGCGGAGCCGGGTGGATCTTTGCGGCCAGATGGAGAGGGTTGCGGTGCGCCGGCGCTCGTCGTGTGTCGCGAGCCTGCATGATGCGCAGGGCGGGGCGCGCCCGATCCGGTTTCGGCGCGCAGGCCGCGCGCGTGCTCTGCTTTCTGCCTCGATTGCATCGCTGATGCTCCACTCCGGTCGCGCCGCCGACTCTTCGCCCGGCGATGACGGCGGTCCGCAGGGGAGTCGACCCTTGCGATTACGGGGCCACGTGGTTGGCTTTCGTCTCCCCTTTTATGATGAAACGACTGGCTTCCCCGGGCATCGTCTTTCTTCTGCTGGCGCTTGGCGCGGCGCGGCTTTTCGGCGCCGGCACGGGCGAGCCGCGCGAGCGGCTCCTGCTGGATTTCGGCTGGCGCTTCCATCTGGGCAACGACTGGGGCATCGGCCAGAACCTCGCGAAGTCCGGCAGCGGATACGGTCCGGCCGGCGCGGCGTTCAGCGACGCGAGTTGGCGGCGGGTCGATCTGCCGCACGACTGGGCGATCGAGCTGCCGTTCGATCCGAAGGCCGACGCGGCGCACGGGTTTCGTCCGGTCGGCCCGGGCTTTCCGGACAACAGCGTCGGCTGGTATCGGCGGACGTTTGCCCTGCCGCGCGAGGATGCCGGCCGCCGGCTCTGGCTCGAGTTCGACGGTGCGTTCCGGGACTGCGCCGTGTTCGTGAACGGCTGGTTCGTCGGTCGTCACGAGGGCGGCTACAATGGCTTCCGCTACGACATCACCGACGTCGCGGACTGCGGCGGGGAAAACGTGGTCGCCGTGCGCGTGGATGCCTCGGAATTCGAGGGCTGGTTCTACGAGGGCGCGGGCCTTTATCGTCATGTCTGGCTGGTGAAGACCTCGCCGCTGGCGATCGCGCCGGACGGCGTGTTCGTCTCGTGTCGTTTTCCCGACGGCATTCCCTCCGGCCCGGCGGAGATCCTGCTCGAGGCGCGGCTGCTGAACACCGCGCCGGCTCCGGCGGACGCGAACGTCACCTGGCAGATCCTCGCGCCGAACGGCCGGCTCGTCGCGAGCGAACGGCACACCGCGCGGATCGGCGCGGCGACGGCCGAGGATTTCCGGCAGACGTTGAAGATCGAGGAGCCCGAGCTCTGGTCGCCGGAGACGCCGCGGCTCTACAAGCTCGTCACGACCGTGACCGACGGCGGCGCGACCGTGGACCGCGTCGAGACGACGTTCGGCGTGCGCACGGTGGCGTTCGATGCCGGGAAGGGCTTTCTGCTCAACGGCCGGCCCTATCTCATCAAGGGCACGTGCAACCACCAGGATCACGCGGGCGTCGGCGCCGCGCTGCCGGACCGCCTGCAGGAGTTCCGGCTGGAGCAGTTGAAGAAGCTGGGCTCGAACGCCTATCGCACCGCGCACCATCCGCCCACGGCCGAGCTGCTCGACGCCTGCGACCGCCTCGGCCTGCTCGTGATGGACGAGAGCCGGCTGCTCGGCAGCGATGCGGAAAACCTGCGCAAGTGGGAGCAGCAGATCCGCCGCGACCGCAACCATCCGAGCGTCGCGATCTGGTCGCTCGCGAACGAAGAGTTCAACACCCAGGCGACGCCGGCCGGCGCGCGCGTCGCGGCCGCGATGCAGGCCTTCGTGAAGCGCCTCGATCCCACGCGGCCCGTGACCTACAATGCACCGGTCGGAAACGAGTTCGCCGGCATCAACAGCGTGATCGAGGTCCGCGGCTGGAGCTACCGCATCGGCGCCGACCGGATGGACGCCTATCACGCCGCGCATCCGGACCAGCCCAACGTCGGCAGCGAGCAGGGCAGCACGACGACCACGCGCGGCATCTACGCCAGCGATCCGTCGCGCGGATACATGAGCGCCTACGACGACAACAAGGAAAGCTGGTCCAACACGGCCGAGGAGTGGATGACGTTCTTCGATCCGCGGCCGTGGCTGTCCGGCGGCTTCGTCTGGACCGGCTTCGACTACCGCGGCGAACCCACGCCCTACGCCTGGCCGTGCGTGAATTCGCATTTCGGCATCTTCGACACCTGCGGCTTCCCGAAGGACAACTTCTGGTATTACCAGGCGTGGTGGACGCCGCAGCCCGTGCTGCACCTGCTGCCGCACTGGAACTGGCCCGGCCGCGAAGGCCGGGAGATCGACGTCCGGGCGCTGACCAACTGCGACGAGGTGGAACTCTTCCTCAACGGCCGCAGCCTCGGCCGGCAGACGCCGCCGCGCCTGACGACGCCGCGGTGGAAGGTCGCGTATGCGCCCGGCGTCCTGTCGGCGAAGGGCTTCAAGGCCGGCCGGCTCGTCGCCGAGACGGCGGTGGCGACGACGGGCGCGCCCGCGGCCGTGGCGCTCGCGCCGGATCGCGCCGCGATCCCGGCCGACGGCGAGGACGTATCCGTCGTGACCGTATCCATCGTCGACGCACAAGGGAGCGTCGTGCCGGTCGCGGGCGACGCCGTGGACTTCGAGCTCGAGGGTCCGGGCCGGATCATCGGCGTGGGCAACGGCGACCCGGGCAGCCACGAACCGGATACGTTCATTTCGGCGCCGGTCGTGCACGCGCGTCCGATCGCCGGCTGGCGCCGGCGGGAGATCGCCGATCCCTACGCGGCGGTCCTGCCCGAGGCGGCGGTCGGCTACGACGACGCGGCGTGGGCGGCGGCGGATCCGGACGCCGAAGGCGGCGCGCTCGGGATGAATTCCCGGGCCGTGTTTCGCGCGGTGGTGACGGTGGCGGAGGAGGAACTCGCGGCGCCGGGCCTCGAACTGTGGTTCGGCCGGATCGCGGGAGACGGATTCGTCTTCGTGAACGGCGGAAAGATCGGCCCGACGGGCGATGCGCGCGGGGCGTCGGTCTACGACGTGAAGGCGCGGCTCCATCCCGGGGAGAACACGATCGCCGTCGCGCTCGCGACCTATGGATCGGCGGGCGGTCTGGGCGGTGGCGCGGCGCTGCGGCGGATCGAGCCCGGCGCGCCGGTGGCGTGGCGGCGCAGCGTGTTCAACGGCCTCGCGCAGGTCATCGTGCAATCGGCGAAGACGGCCGGGGAGTTGAAACTCACCGCCCGCGCCCCGGGACTGCAGCCCGCGACGGCCGTCATCAGGACGACTCCGGCGATCCCGCGTCCGGCGCTGCCCTGAGCGCGGGCGCCGCATGGCGGTTTGCTTCCCGAGATGCGCCGCGCGGGATGTGACGGAGCCGTGACCGCGGCGGCGCGCTTTCGCCTCCAGCCGGGAGGCGTCCGGCCGATGGAAGGCGTGCGTTGCGGTGTGTCCATCGGGCACGACCGCCCGTTCGGGCCGGCACAGGGATCGGCAAGGAAGGGAGCGACGTATCAGCGCCGGCATTTCGCCGGTGCCTCGCCGCTCCTCCATGCCGCCGTCCTCGTCTTCGTTTCGCTCCCGCCGCCTTTGCCGTGTGCGCGCCGCCGTCTGTCTGGCGGCCGGACTGGGCTTGCTGGGCGGCCTCGCCACCGCCCGAGCCGATGAGGACGGTTTCAGCGAGCGCTGGAACGCCGCGCAGGCCGCGGGTCGTATCCAACCGCTGGAGGCGGCGCCGCCGCCGGTGCAGGGGCTGCTGTCCTGGCTGCGCGGCCCGGTCGGCGCGGCGCTGCTCGCGCTGCTGGTCGAGGAAGGCCGCCGGGAGCAGGTCACCTTCCGGACGACCTGCCGGCGCGAGGCCGCGGCGGCGGGCTACCTGGATGCCGGCGATCGCGTGGAAATCCTGCGCGTGCTGTCGTTTTCGGACTGGTATGCGCCCGGCCAGAGCGCGCACGTGCTCATCGGCAAGGCGACCCGCGGCGTGCCTTGGGCGATCCACACCCACAGCTGGGGCAATGCGATGAGCGGAACGCTGGCCGGGCTGACGGACGATTTCGCCTACGCGACGTCGCAAGGCGGCCGGCCGGGAATCCTGATCTGCCTGCCGCTGCGCGAGGCGGACGGCACGGAATCGATCGATGGCGGCCGCCTGCAGATCATCGCGCCGGTCGATGACAACATCGGCTGCTACGAGGGACGCTGGCTGAGGTCGGTCGACGGCATCGTCCTCGCCGCGGCGGAGCGGGAATCCGGCGTGCGCCGCTGATCCTGGCGCTCAGCCCCGCTTCACGGCGTCCAGCACCGTCGCCGGCGTGAGCAGTTCGGGCAGGATCACGGGCTCGTCGCGGCCGGGGAACCAGATCAGGTTGAACGGCACGGCGCTGCGCTGGTATTTCGCCAGCTCGGCGGTGATGCGCGGGTCCTTGTTGGTCCAGTCGGCGCGGAGCGTGACGATCTTCTTTGCGGCGAATTCCTTCAGGACGTCGTCCGAGTGGAAGACGAGTTTCTTGTTCGCCTGGCAGGTGGCGCACCAGCGTGCGGTGAAGTCGACGTAGACGATGCGGTTTTCCGCGCGGAGCTTCGCGACGGCCTCGGGGCTCCACGGCTCCCAGGCGACGGCGGGCGCGGCGTCGCCGGGCTTCGCCTCGGCGGTGTGCGGCCAGCCGAGCCAGAGGCCCGCGGCGCCGACGGCGACGAGCGCGACCGCGCCGAAGCGCGCGCGGCCGGCGGAGGCGCCGGGAGCGTTCCACCGGCCGTAGAACCAGATGCCGAGCGCGATGAGCACGAGGCCGAAGAGGATGTTCTGCAGGCCCTCGTCGCTCACCTGGCCGGCGAGCACCCACACGAGGTAGCCGACGGTGGCGTAGAGCGGAAACGCCATGAACTGCTTGAACGTCTCCATCCACGCGCCGGGCCGCGGCAGGATTTTCACCGCGCCGGGGAAGATCGAAAGCAGCAGATACGGCAGCGACAGGCCGAGCGCGATCGCGGTGAAGATGGCGAACGACTCGACGGTCGAGAGCGCGAGCGCGGCGCCGAGCGCGGGCGCAAGGAACGGCGCGGAGCACGGCGTGGCGACGACGGTCGCGAGCACGCCGGTGAAGAACGAGCCGGCGAAGCCGGACTTCGACTGGAGCCCGCCGCCGACCGCCGTCGCGCGCAACCCGAATTCGAATACACCGCTCATGTTGAGCGCGAAGACGAGCATCAGCGCCGCGAGCACGAAGACGAAGAGCGGCGACTGCAGCTGGAAGCCCCAGCCGAGCTGGCTGCCGCCCGCGCGGAGCACGGCGAGCACGCCGGCGAGCGTCCAGAACGACAGCAGCACGCCGAGCGCGAAGACGAGGCCGTGGGCGATGACCTTGCCGCGTTCGTGGCCGGCCTGATTGACGAAGCCGAGGATCTTGATCCCGAGCACGGGAAACACGCACGGCATCAGGTTCAGGATCAGCCCGCCGATGAAGGCGAGCAGCAGCGTGCCGGGCAGGCTGGCGGAGCCGGCCGTCGGGCCGGAGGTGGAGGAGGCGGCGGTCGGCGCGCCGGGCTGGGCGCCGGTCGCGGGCTGGGCGTCGCCGAACGCCACGTCGATGCGCAGGCCCGGCAGCGAGCCGTCGGCGCGCCAGCCGTTCTTCGCCGTGAGCACGCCGTGCAGTTCCTTCGCGTCCGCCGGTCCGTCGGGCGAGACCGGCAGCGTCAGCACGAAGCCGCCGTGCGCGTCGGCGCTGACGATCTGGGGCAGTTCGTAGGCGACGAGATTGTCGTCGGCGAAAAAGTGCAGGCCGGCCGGTTCGTGCCGCGCGTCGCCGGAGCCGTCCGTCGGGGTGAGCGTGAGAGTGACGTTTTTCGCGTCGCGCGAGGCGCCGACCTGCCATCCGGGCAGCGGCTGCGGCAGGTTTGCGGCGGTGGCGGAAAGTTTCGCGGCCCACGTGGCGTCGGGCCGGGGGACGTCGGCGGAGACGGGCAGCGTCACCGCGACGTCGGCGCTGCCGGGGATGCAGACGTCGCGGCACATGAGCCATTCGGCGGCGGCCTTGAGATCGACGGTGCCGCCGGGTGCGAGCGAGGCGGGCGGGGTGAGCGTGACGAGGAGAAACGTCTCGCCCTCGTAGCCGTTGCCCACGACCGAGCCGGTGTGATCCGTCAGGACGGCGGGCGCGGGCCACTGGATGTCGCCGGCGGTCCAGCCGGGCGGAAGATTCCAGGAGAGCGACGTGGCGAGCCCGGTGCCGGGGTTGAGCCAGTAGGTGTGCCAGTGCGGTTCGTGCTCGAGCCGCAGCGCGACGGTGAAGGCGCGGCCGGGCTGCACGGACGACTCCGCGGCGACGAGCGAGGCTTTGACGTGCGACGGAGCGGCGACGGCGACGGAGGCGAACACGAGGGCGGCGCAGGCGAGCAGACGGCGGAGAAACATGATGGACATGAGAGTGGTCGGGAAAAGTGCGAGGCGCAAACGGGCCGGTTTCTTCCCGGGCGGGAGACCGGTGCGAGTGAGTGAAAAGAGAGGTGGTGTCCGGGCGAAAAGAGACAACGCGAGCGCCATCCCGGGGATCAGTGATGCGGATTGAAACCGTAGCCGAGGACCTCGCCGGCCTCGACGAGGACGACGAAGGCCGTCGGATCGAGCGTGCGCACGGTGGCCTTGAGCCGGGGGACGTCGGCCGGCCGCATGACGACCATCAGCACCTCGCGCTCGGCGCCGGTGTAGCCGCCGCGGCCCGGCAGCACGGTGAGGCCGAGGTCGAGTTCGCGCAGGACGGCCTCGCGGATGGGGGCGGGATGCTGCGCGATGATGAGGCCGCACTGGGCGTTGCTGAAACCGGTGAGGACCGCGCGCGCGGCCCGCCCGACGAGAAACACGCCGATGAGCGCGCCCAGCACGGCCTCCGGCGGAAACGCCAGCGCGGAGAGGGCGACGACCGAGCCGTCGAGCACGAGAAACGTGCGGTCGACCGGCACGCCGTATTTCCGGTTCAGCATGATCGCGACCGCGGAGAACCCGCCGACGGAGCCGTGGCCGCGGAACACGAGCCCGACGCCGAGGCCCGTGCCGACGCCGCCGCAAATCACGGCGAGCATGCGGTCGTGTGTCAGCGCCGGCCAGGCGTGCGTCAGCCACACAAAGAGCGGAAGCAGCAGGCTGCCGAGCACGCTGCGCGCGACGAAGCTGCGCCCGAGCACGCGCCAGCCGGCGAAAAGAAAGGCGAGGTTGAACAACGCCTGCGACAACGCCGGCGGCAGGCCGGCGCCGCGCTCCAGCAGCAGCGACACGCCGGGCAGGCCGCCGGGCGCGAGCTGGTTGGGCCGCAGCAGCAGGTTGAAGCTCAGCGCCACGAGCGCGGTGCCGAGCACGACGAGCGCGAGATCGCGGCCGTGCGACGGCGTCGCGGTGCGGCGATGCGGGGAGCCCGGGGAAAAGATCATGCGACGGCGCCCGCAGTTTCCGGGCCGGCGAAGAGCTTCGTCGAATAATACCGCTCGGCGCGGTCGCAGAGGATGGTGGCGACGCGCGCCTGCGGCCCGATCTCCCGCGCGATCCGGAGCGCGGCGGCGACGTTGGCGCCACTCGAGGTGCCGACGAGCAGCCCGAATTCGCGGCTGAGCCGGCGCGTCAACGCGAGGGCGTCGGGGCTGGAGACCTTGAGCATGCGGTCAATCGGCGCCGTCTTCACCAGCGGCGGCACATAGCCGCCGGCGATGCCCTCGATCGCGTGGCAGCACGGCATCTCGCCGGCGAGCATCGCGGCCTCGGCCGGCTCCATCGCGACGACCTGCACGCGCGGGTCGCGGTGCTTGAGCGCGCGGCCGCAGCCGCTGATCGTGCCGCCGGTGCCGTAGCCGGAGACGAAGGCGTCGACGCGTCCTTCCATCTGTTCCCAGATCTCGACGCCGGTGGAAACCTCGTGGTCGTGGGCGTTGAGCGGGTTCTCGAACTGCCGCGGCAGAAAGATGCGCGGATCGGCGGCGGCCATCTCGAGCGAGAGATCGATGCCGGTGGCGTAGCCCTTGGTCGCCTTGAACAGGATCACCTCCGCGCCGAGCTGGCGCATGAGATGCCGGCGCTCGACGCTCGCGCTCTCGCTCATGAGGATGCGCACCTTGTAGCCCCGGGCGGCGCCGACCATGGCGAACGAGATCCCGGTGTTGCCGCTGGTGCATTCGAGGATGATCGAGTCCGGTCGCAGCAGCCCGCGCCGCTCGGCGTCGGCGATGATGCACTGCGCCAGCCGGTCCTTGATCGAGCCGGAGGGATTGAGAAACTCGGCCTTGGCGTAGATCGTGACGCCGGCGTCCGCGAAGGACAGCGGCAGCAGCGGCGTGTGGCCGATCAGGGCGAGAACCGGGGAAGTTTGCATGAAACGAAAACCGACAGCTTAGCGGTTTTGCGCGGGTCTGGCTATGGCCCGAACGATCCATTTCGCGTCGGCGCCCCGCCGTCCGCGGCCTGCGGATGCGAATCGCTGGCATGACGAGCCCGCGCGACGGCCGAAAAGCGGCGCGAAGCGCGGCATCACGCGAATAGAGCGTGACGGTGCCGGCCCGGAGCGGCATGACGGCATCCCGGCTTCCGCGCGGCCGATTCCGCGCGGCGCTTCACTTTCGAACGACGATCGGTCGAGCCGAATCCGGCAGACTGGCCTGACGACTGCTCTCCCGTTTTTTGCCGATGGGTTCACCCGAATCAGAACAAGCCCGGTGGTTCACCGAGGAATTGAGGCCGCACGAGGCGGCGTTGCGCGCGTATCTGCATCGCAGCCTGCCGGCGGCGGATGTGGACGACCTGGTGCAGGAATCCTACGTCCGCGTGCTGCGGGCGCACGGGGAAGGCGCGGTGCGGTCCGCGAAGGCGTTTCTCTTCACGGTCGCGCGCAACGCCCTGCGCGACCTGCTGCGCCGCCGCACCGTCGCGGACGCGGAACCCATCACGGAAAACACGCCGCTGCCCGTCTTGGAAGATAGCCCGGGTCTCGTGGAAGGCATCAGCCGCCGGCAGGAGCTGGCGTTGCTGGGCGACGCCATCCGCGCGCTGCCCGAGCGCTGCCGCCAGGTGTTTCTCCTCCGCAAAATCTCCGGTCTGCCCCAGCGGGAAATCGCCGCGCGCCTCGGCATCTCCGAGAACACGGTGGAGACGCTCGTGGCCAAGGGCGCGCGCCGCTGCGCCGACTACCTGCGGGCGCACGGCGTCACCGGCGGAGGCGCGACATGACGCCGCACGGCGCAGATTCCCGCAACGAGGCGCGATGTCCGGCGGACATCGGCGAGGCGGCCGCGTTCTGGCTCGCGCGGCGGGATCGCGGATTCTCGGCGGAGGACGCGGCGGCCTTCGCGCTGTGGCGGGCGGCCGATCCGCGGCACGAGGCGGAGTTCGCCCGGCTGGAAGCGGCGTGGCGCCGGATGGAGCTGGCGCAACACTCGCCGGAGCTGGTGGCGCTCGCTTCCCGCGTGCTCGCGGACGCGCGTATCCGCGAAACCAGTCCGGTGCGGGTCCGTTGGCGGCGCTGGGGCGCGCTCACGCTCGCCTCGGCCGCGGCCGTGATGCTCGCGTGGGCGCTGTGGTGGCGCGTCCCGGTCGCGCCGGCGGCCGGCGGCGGTTATGAACTCGTGCCCGGCGAGACGCGGCCGCTCACGCTGGCCGACGGCTCCGTGGTCGAGTTGCGCGGGGACAGCGCTGTCCGGGCCGAATTCACGCCGGCCGAGCGGCGCGTGCGGCTGGTGCGGGGCGAGGCGCATTTCACGGTGACGAAGAATCCGGCGCGGCCCTTCCTCGTCGTCGCCGGTCCGGTGACGGTGCGGGCCGTCGGCACGGCGTTCGACGTGCGGCTCGCGCCCGCCGAGATCGACGTGCTGGTGACGGAAGGGCGCGTGCAGGTCGACCGCGACGAACCGGCGGAAACGTCCGCGGCTTCCGCGGCGCCGGCGGCAGGGATGCGGGCCGTGCCGGTCCTGACGGCGGGGCAGCGCGTGCGGATCTCCGTCGCGCCGGTGCCGGGCCGGCCGTCGCCGCCCGTCGTGGCGGCACTCGCGCCGATGGAGATCGATCAGGCGCTCGCCTGGCAGAAGTCCTGGCTCGTGTTCACGCGCACGCCCTTGCACGAAGCCGTGGAGGCGTTCAACCGGCAGGCCTCCGGAGGCGCGCCGCAGTTGAGATTGGACGACGAGAGCCTGGGGCGGCGCCGGATCGGCGGCACGTTTCGCGCGGACAACGTCGACGGTTTCGTGCGGCTGCTCGAGCAGGGCTTCGACGTGCGGGCCGAGCGCCGGGGCGGGAGCGAGATCGTCCTGCGCCCGGTGCGCTGATGGCAGCGACTGGCATTTTGCGGAAACGCGCGCGGGGGCGTCACGGAAACGTTCGCGGATCGCGTCCTGCCTGATGACGGCGGGCTGCGCACATGCCCGCCGCGATTTCACACCGCATGATGACTACGTCTTCCCTGCTCCGCTCCCGTTCGTCGCTGTCCCGCCGGCTGGCCGCGTGGTCCGCGACGATCCTGATGCTCTCCACGGCCCTGGCCGCGACGCCCCCGGCGCCGCAGGCGTTCGACATTCCCGCCGGTGAAGGCGAGCCCGCGCTGACGGCGTTTGCGCGGCAGGCGAAGGTCGAGGTCATCTACAGCATCGACAAGGTCGAGGGCGTGAAGACCAACGCCGTGAAGGGCGAACTCGCGCCGCGCGCCGCGCTGGAGCGGCTGGTGGCCGGGACCGGGCTCATCGTGCTCGAGGACGAGAAGACCGGTGCGCTGACCGTCACCACGCCCGAGCCGGCGTCCGCCCCGAAGAGCGCGGCGACGGAGGCGACCGAGAACCGGCTGGTGAAGCTCGAAAACGTCGAGGTCCGCGCCGACCGGATCGACGGCTTGAACAACCGCGGCCTGCTGCAGGCGGGAGAGAATGCGCCGCTCTATCACGAGGTCGTGTCGCGGCAGGACATCGAGCGGCTCGGCATCTCGAGCCTGGAGGAGCTTTTCCGCTACATCCCGCAGACGAGCAATGCGACGACGAGCCTGCAGGCGCCGGCGTCGAATTCGAACACGACCGGCGGCCTGATCAACAAACCCTCGACGATCGGGCTCCGCGGCTTCGATTCGTCGCAGACCGTCGTGCTGATCAACGGCCGCGCGCTGCCCCGCAGCGGCCTCGGCGGCGACGGCGGCGCGGACATCAGCCGCATCCCGATCGCGGCGATCGAACGCGTGGAGGTGCTGCCGTATTCCGGCTCGGCCATCTACGGCGCGGGCGCGATCGGCGGCGCCATCAACATCATCCTGCGCAAGGATTATTCCGGCAGCGATCTCACGACCTACGTCGGCACGTCGACCGAGGGCGGCGCGACGGAATACCGCGTCACGTATCTGGAGGGCCGCTCCTTCAACCACGGCAAAACCAACCTCACGCTCACGCTCAGCTACCAGCACCGCGACGCGCTCCGCGCGAACCAGCGCGATTATCTCGACGACGCGCTCGCGCGCTACGGTCTGGACTCGACCGCGGTCAACGCGCAGGGCCAGTCGATCTTCGAGCAGCTGATCCTGCCGGCCTTCGCCGGCTCGCCCGCGACGATCCTCGTGAGCAACCCGCCGGGCGCCGTGGTCGACGACCTCGGCATCCCCGGCGCGGCGGGCGTGCGCTACGCCGCGATCCCCGCGGGCACGACCGCGGCGCAGTCGCTGGCGCTGACGCCGGCGTCGTTCACCGCCACCGCCGGCCAGGCCGTGCTCTCGCCGCGCTACGGCCGGTCGATCCTCTATGAGCCGATCGACGCCTACAGCCTCAACGCGCAGGTCGAGCACGAGTTCATCAAGGACAAGCTCGACGGCTACGGCGAGCTCACCGTCGGCTACAACCGGAAGGACTACTCGATGCCGCAGCGGATCGTGTTCTACCTCGACGCCGACGACCCGCTGAATCCGTTCCGCACCGACGTGACTCCCGGCTTCGTCGGCCGGCCGGTGACGATCCTCGTCGACACGCCCGACCTGCCCGATCCCACCGCATTCTTCCAGAACCAGTCCGCGCGGGCCGTGCTCGGCCTGAAGGGGCAGTTCTCCGAGCGATGGGGCTGGTCGGTCGACGGCGTGGTCGACTACGCGCACAACACCCTCGACAGCAGCAACCCGCCCGACAACCTCGACGCGCTGATCAAGCTCTCGCCCTACAGCGAGCCGGGTCCGGCCGCGCCGGCGGAGGTGCGCCGCGCCGTGTATCCGATTCTCGCGGACCACACGCAGACCCCGCTCGGGGCGGAGGACGCGCGCCGGTATTTCGAGGCGCACCGCCTGAGCAGCAGCAACAGCGTGCAATACGAGGCCAACGCCCGCGTGCTCGGCGAGCTCTTCTCCCTGCCGGCCGGCCCGCTGCGGACCTCCGTGGCCGGCAAGTATCAGGACTGGGACTTCAACGGCGGCCAGCTCATGACCGGCAGCGACGCGTGGTCGCAGCTGGTGAACAACGGCCCGGTGCCGGAAAACACGAGCCCCTCGGGCGGCTCGCGCAAGGTCTGGATGGGCGTGGTCGAGCTGAGCGTGCCGGTGATCGGCCGCGCGTGGCGGCCGGTCCCGGTCGAGTCGTTCGAGATCCAGGCGAGCGCGGCCTACGAGCGCGACCAGAGCGAGGCGCACGATCCGGACCGCGGCACGCTCACGGACCGCCAGTCCGCCAACAGCCGCGTGCTCGCCGGCAAGCTGCAGGTCACGCCGGACGTGGCGCTGCGCGGTTCCTACTCCGAGGGCTTCTTCCCGCCGGAGTGGGGCGCGTTCAGCCTGCCGACCTCGACCTTCATGCTGCCCGGCTTCTTCGCCGATCCGAAGCGCGGCAACACGATGCAGTTCACCCCGATGATGACGATCACGCAGGGCGGCAACACCGCGCTGAAGCCGGAGACGGCCAAGTCGCAGAACGCCGGTCTCATCCTCACGCCGCGTTTCCTGCCCGGCCTCACGCTGAGCGTCGACTACTGGAAGATCGCGAAGAAGGACGCGATCGTCTCGACCTCGTTCACCGACATCATCGCGAATCCGGACGCCTTCGGCTTCCTCATCACGCGCGAGGAGCCGACGCCCGCGGAGGCGGCGATCGGCTGGCTCGGCCGCATCACCGCCGTGGATGCGCGGGCGATCAACGCGTCGCGCACGACGACCGAGGGCTTCGATCTGCAGGCGCGCTACTCGCTGCCGACCGCGTCGGCCGGCACCTTCGACTTCATGGGCGGCGCGAGCTTCACCAACTTCTTCCTGCTGCAGACGACGCCGGTCGCGCCGATCATCAACACCTCCGGCGGCAGCGGCCCGATCCGCTGGCGCGGCAACTCCTCGCTCACGTGGACGAAGAACCGCTGGTCGACGACCGTCACCGGCCGCTATGTCGGCCAGCGCTCGACCCCCACGACCGCACCGTCGCCGAGCTACCCGGGGGCGTTCGCGCTGGATGGCGACCACATCCCCTCCTACCTCCACTGGGACCTGCAGCTCGGCTACGAAATCCCCTACCAGCCCGGCGGGTCCGGCGTGAAGGCGTGGCTGCACGGCACGAAGTTCACCCTCGGCGCGCTCAACGTCCTCAACGACAAGCCGGCGTTCGTCTCCGACGGATACAGCTTCTACAACTCCTACGACGATCCGCGCCAGCGCTACGTCTATCTCCAGGCCCGCAAGAGCTTCTGATCCCGTTTTCCTCCCATGGTTTTCCGCGTCCTGCTCGCCCTGCTTCTCGTCACCGCCGCCACGACGGCCCGCGCCGACGCGCCCGTGCCGGCGGCGACCGTCCCGCGCGATGCGCTCGATGCGGAACTCGCGGCGCTCGCCGCGCTGCCCGCCGAACGGCCGGCGGAGGGGACGGCGGGGGCGGCGCAGTATCTCTGGTTCGACGGACTCTGCCAGCGGATCAGCCGCGCGGCCTTCGGCATCCTGGAAAAGCATCCCGACGATCCGCGCCGCTGGCGCGCCGCGCTCGTGCTCCAGCAGCGCCGTTTTCAGCCGCGCTTCGTGCAGTCGATCGGCGCCGATTACGACACCGCGGGCGAGAAGGCGGTCGTGCGCGACCACGCGGCCGAGGAGGCTTGGTCCGCGCGGGTGGACGCGCTCGACCGGCAGCTGCGCGCCGCGCCGGATGTGCCGGACGAAGTGCGCGAGCAGGTCGAATTCGGCGATCTCATGCAGACCCTCATGCCTGTCTATCAGGCCGTGCACGAGAAGCAGCCGGTGGATCTCGCGAAGACGGAGGCCGCGCTGAAGGCCTTCCTCGCGCGCTGGCCCGGGAGCGAGTCCGGCCGCGGCGTCGTGCCGATGTATATCGGCCTCGTCACGCTGGCGACGGGCGCGAGCGAGAACGACGCGCTGGGGGCGTTTGCCGACAGTCCCAACCGCGCCGCGCGCGACTATGTCGAGGCGCGCCGCCGTTTCTTCGCGTTGAGCAAGGAGCCGATCGAGCTGGCGTTCACCGCCATCGACGGACGCGCGGTCGATTTGCGGCTGCTGCGCGGGAAGGTCGTGCTGATCGATTTCTGGGCGACATGGTGCGGTCCGTGCATCGAGGAACTGCCGAACGTGAAGCGGACCTATGCCGAACTGCACGACAAGGGCTTCGAGGTCATCGGCGTCTCCCTCGATGCGGAGAAGGATCGCAAGAAATTCATCGATCTCGTCGCGAAGGAAGGCGTGGCCTGGCCGCAGCGTTTCGAGGGCAAGGGCTGGAACGACAGCCTGGCGCGGAAATACACCGTCAGCGGCATCCCCGCGATGTTCCTGCTCGATCAGGAGGGCCGGCTCGTCTCGACCAACGCCCGCGGCGAGAAGCTCGGCCAGGAAGTGCGCCGGCTGCTGAAACTGTAGCCGGCCGCGTCGCCGCGGCCAGTTCGGGGGCCGTGCAGGCTGCGGAGAAGAAATTCGGTTGGCGGGCGTAGGGGCGGGGGCACTGTGGCGTGTCTCTGGACCTGGAGACACACCTCGCCGCGCCATCATGTCCTTTCCTCACGACCCAGCTCCGTTGTTGGCGCCCCCGGAGGATTTCGGCGCCTTTTACCGGGCGATGGTTGTGCCGTTGCGTTCCTATCTCGCCCGTCTGCTCGGCGACCGGGCTGAGGCCCAGGATGTCGCGCAGAACGCCTTCGTCCGCATCCAGCCCTGCCTCGACGAAGGTCGCGCCCGCGATCCGCGGCTGCTGCTCTTCGCCATCGCCCGCCGGCTGGCCATCAATGAGATCCGCCGTCGCCGCAACCAGCGGACCGACGGTGCGGGCGCCATCGCAGTCGAGGATTTGTTCAGCACCGAGCCGTCCGTCGAGCGCGTGGTCGCCGCCCGGCAGGAACTGGCACGCTTCGAAGAAATCCTGCTTCGCCTCCCGCCCGGCTGCCGCCAGGTCTTTCTCCTGCGCAAGGTCGAGGGCCTCACCCACGACGAGATCGCCCGTCGGCTCGGCATCTCGACCAAGACCGTGGAAAACCACATGACGCGCGCCTACCGCCTCCTGCGCGAAGCCTACCAGGCTGCCGAAGCCGAGTCGGCATCGCTGCGTCAGCAGAAACAAGCTACCCCATGACAGATCGCCTCTCCATCGAACATATCGACGAGCAGGCCGCACGCTGGACTTCGCGTCTCGACGGCGGCGCCATGACTCCTGCCGACCGGCGTGAGCTCCACGCCTGGCTCGACGAAGCGCCCGCCCATCGGACGGCCTTCGAGTATTACCAGCTGATCTGCGACGATACGACCGAGGCCATCCCCGCGCTGGCGGAGCTGTCCCCGATCGCCCGCCCCGATCCGGCGCCCCGCCGGTGGCGCGGGTGGTGGGTGGCGGCGGCCGGGGTGGCTGCCGCGCTGGTGGTCGGCGCGTTCTCGACGGTGCCTTATTTCCGCGATACCCGGACCGTCGCCACGATCGCGGCCCAGCGCTCCACACTCTCCCTGCCCGACGGTTCGCGCGCGGATCTGAACGCGCGGACGGCGCTCTTCACCGACTTTCGCCGCGGCCGCCGCTTTGTCCGGCTGGAAAAAGGCGAGGCCTATTTCTCCGTGGCGAAGGACCCGGCGCATCCCTTTTTCGTCGAGACTTCCGGCGGCACCGTGCGGGTCACCGGCACGGAATTCAACGTGCGCCTCGCGCCCGAAGGCCGGCCCGAGGTGACACTGCTGGACGGCTCCGTCGTGTTCGAAAACGCGGCGGCGCGCGTGAAACTCGTCCCCGGTCAGCAGCTCTCCGCCGACGGCGAGTTGCGGAAACTCGCCGCGGGGGAGTTGGAAAACGTCACGGCCTGGCGCCAGGGACGCATTGTGCTGAACGGTCTCACGCTGGCCGAGGCCGCCGCGCGCTTCGCCGCGTTTCACGGGAAAACCATCACGGTGGCGCCCGATCTGGCGGCGGTGCAGATGGGCGGCCGCTACTCGCTCGACGATCTGGCGGGATTCTTCGACGCGCTGTCGGACGAGCGGCTCGCCCTCCGCGTGGTCCGGCGCGACACGGACAACTACGCGATCATTCGCCGCTGAAAAGGGGATGGGCGCGGAGGCGCCGGAATGCCGGGAAATCCGCGCCCGCGGATTTTTCCGAAATCTCACCTGACGCGTAGGGGAGGGCGGACGGCGGCGTGTCGTGCTGCGTGGAAGCCGGCCGGCGGCTTGGCACCTCAAGCACAACCCATGACATCTGCCTCTCTTCAACTTGTTCGAGTGCTGCAGCACTCTTTCTGTTTCACCCTGCTCGGTCTGCTCGGTGCGGTCGCAGCGATCGGCGCCGTGGCGGACTTCGACATCCCGGCGCAGCCGGCGCCGGCGGCGCTCGACCTCTTCATCAAACAGTCCGGCGCGCAGGTCGTCTATCTGCTGGCCGACGTGAATGAGGTCCGGACCAACGAGGTGAAGGGCAGCTACGAACCAGCCGCGGCGTTGGAGATCATGCTGAAGAATACGGAGCTCAGCGCGGCCGAGCGCAGCCCCGGCCAATTCAGCGTCGGCCGCATCGCGGCCAAACCCGGTTCCGTGCGCGGCGTGTTCAGGCTGCCGTCGGGCGATGCCGCGGTGGGGGTGACCGTCACGGTGTGGGAGACTGCGCAATCCGCCGCGACCGACCGCAACGGGGAGTTTAGCTTAAGCACCATCGCGCCGGGCACCTATCGGCTGGTCGCACGGGCCGAGGGTTACCAGCCGCTGCACATCACCGACGTGACCGTGCGCGCGAATCGCGAAGTGGCGCTGGGTGGGCTCCAGCTGCGCGCCGCCGACGAGGTGACCAAGCTCCAGCCCGTGGTGGTGCGGGGCGAGGTGGTCGAGAAGCTCGATCCCTACGACGTCGAGGGCCGGAAGGTGAAGCCCTTTGCCGCCGGAAACATGGATATCTCGCGCACGATCAATGATGTCCAGCCATACACCATCTTCGACGCGAAAACGATCGACCAATCGGGGGCGGTGAACGTGGAGGACTTTCTCAAGCAGCGGCTGACGATGAACGCCGTGATCCAGACCAACGGCGAACAGCCGAACAACATCCTCGGCAACACCAGCAGCATCAACCTGCGAGGAGTGGGCACGGGCATGTCCTTGATCTTGGTCGACGGACGCCGGATGTCCGGGGTGAGTGCCACTTCGGGTGACTTTCAGCCCGACCTGAACGGAATCCCCTTGAGTGCCATCGACCGGATCGAGGTCCTGCCTTCCTCGGCGTCCGGCATCTACGGTGGCAGCGCCATCGGTGGCGTGGTGAACGTGATCCTGAAACGCAATTATCGGGGCGGCGAGGCTCGCGTAAGCTACGACAACTATTTCAAAACGGATGCGGCCAGGCGGACCGCCTCGTTGAACTACGGGTTTTCCCTGGAAGAGGGGAAGACGCACGTGACCCTGAACGCCGCGTGGGCGGACACCGATCCGCTGCTGCTGCAGGATCAGGGAGCGTCCTTTCGGGACGCCTTCCGGCAGATCGAGCGCAACTCGCCGACATTCATCTACTCCAGCACGAATCCCTGGCTGGGCAACTTGCCGAACATCACGCCGAGCAGCGCATCGGCGACCACCCTGACCCTCAAGGACGGCACGGTGTTGAGCGCGCGGAATACTTATGTGCCGGCGGGCACTTCCGCCATGACCTCGGCGGCGGACTTGGCCGCGGGGCTGCTGGCCAACGCCGGGAAATGGGACACGAGCTTCCCGCTCAGCACCCAGTCGCCCAGCGGCCTGCTGCGGGTCCTGGGTCTGGACAATCGGACCCGCTCGCTCCGCGGCAACCTCCGCCGTCAGATGCTGCCGAACCTGGAGCTGTTTGCCGAGTTTGCCTATGCGGAAAACAATTCGGCCTCGGTCAGGCACTGGCTCAACGGTTACCTGACCGTGCCGGCCAGCTCGCCGGTCAACCCGTTCACCACCGACGTGCGGGTGCGCGTGGCGGATGCCAGCGACACGGGATGGAGCAACCGTTTGATCAGTCGCAGCGTGAGCTTGGGCGCTCTGGCGCAGCTGCCGGCCAACTGGAGCGCGGCGCTCGACTTCACCTGGTCCGACAATCGCTACATCAATCAGTATGTCGAACAGGACAGCTGGGCGCTGGCGGCGGATCTCCAGCAGGGAAAGCTCAACCCTTTTGTGGATACGCTGGCGTTTCCCCTGGACTTCACCCGCTACTATGCGCCGGTCGTCCTGCGCGGAACCAATCAGCTGAGCGACCTCGCGCTGCGCACTTCGGGCCCCCTGCCGGCGTTGCCCTGGGGACAGCCGACTCTGACCACGGGGCTGGAACACCGCGACTCGCGGACACCGGAGGGGGGATACGAGACGAATTATCCCATCACCTCGGCATATGATACCCGGATAATATACTACCAACGCCAGTCGACCACCGACAGCGCCTACGCGGAAGCCATGGTGCCGCTGGTCAAGACCGACTGGATCCCCGGCCTTCGCCGCTTCGACCTGCAGATGGCCGGACGACGCGAACGCTTCCGGGTCGATACCGGCACCGCGCTGGAGGAATATTATCCCAATCAGGCGCCGCCTTTACATTTCTATTCCGGCCCCACGCTCAACGGTCAGCCCTATTTTTCGAAAACGACGTATACATCGGACAACTATACGCTCGGATTCCGATACCAGCCGGCGAAGGACGTGACCTTGCGGGCCTCCCAGGCCACGGCCTTCCTGCCCCCCACGCAGTCGCAACTGGTCAAGGACCCCCTGCCCAGCACTTACCCCACGACCGTCACGGATCCCCGCACCGGTGCGGCGGTGTCGGTTTATACGCTGAACGGCGGCAATCCGGACGTGACGCCGCAGAGTTCGCGGAGCCGGAATGTGGGCCTCATCTGGGAGCCCAGCTGGAGGCTGCTGCAGGGGCTTCGCCTGAATGCGGAGTATTACAAAATCGAGCAGTTCGATGCGATCGGCACCTTGAGCGCGCAACAAATCGTAAACATGGAGGCGTTATATCCCGGGCGGGTGGTGCGCGATGCCGGTGGCGTCATCACCCAAGTCGATGTCAGCGCCCTGAATCTCTATCATCGTGAGACCGAGGGCTGGGATCTGAGCGTGGACTATGGAAGAAACACGGCGGCGGGACAGTTCACGCTGAGTGCCGTCGGATCGATCATCCAGCATCTGAAAAACCAGTATTCGCTCACGCAGCCCGAGTATGAAGCGGTGGGGTTCCCGAGCGAAAACGGTGCGGCCAGATACAAATCGAACCTGACGCTGGCCTGGGAGCGGCAGGGCTGGAGCGCGAGCTGGACCACCCGGCATTTCGGTTCCTACAGGCAATATGGCGCCGCTGGCGGACCCTATTCCATGCAGGCGATGAATGGCGCTGCCTACACTTACTATATCGAGGCGCAGGGCGGCGACACGATCCCGGCGCAGACGTATCACGACTTTTCCGTCGGCTACCGCTTTCGCGAGCGGAGGACGGCATCGTCCGGCTCCCTGTTGAAAAGTTCCCAGCGCGCTTTGCTGTCCGGTCTCAGCCTGCAGTTGAACGTGCGCAACGTCTTCGACACGGCCGCTCCGATGGACGTCTTCTACAGCTCCAGCTACTATTCCAGCCCCTATGCCGGCGGTCTGACCGCGATGCGCAGCTACCTGCTCACGCTGAAAAAGGAGTTTTAAGCCATGAGGCCATACCTGACTCACTGGCGCCACCTGGCTCGCATGCTGGCCTGGGGACTGGGCCTCACCGCGACCGCCGCCGCGGTGGAGAACGCTCCGGCCAGCCCCGGACGCGCCGCCACCGACTGGCAGGCCTACCAGGCCGCCCGTAATCTGAGCCCGGAGCAACAGAATCAACTGGAGCACCTGTCGGGTGTCGAACGCATGGCCTATCTGGAAAACTGGAGGCAAGCGGTGCGTCAGGCGGGACTGGCTTTCATCGAACGGAATCCGTCGGACCCGCGGCGCTGGGAGGTTGTGCTCAATTTTTCTTCGCAGTCTCCCCGCTTCGTCAAGGAGTGGGGCGCGCCGGACGAGAACGGAGTGCCCGCGCATCCCGTCGTCGATGAGGCCGCGGCGAACGCCTGGCGGGCCACCGTGCGAAAACTCCAGGCCGCCATGGCCGTGGCGGACGATCTTCCGCGCGAAGTCCAGGCGAGGCTGGCCTCCAACGGAATCTCAGGGACGCTTGAGGCGACCATGGGCGCATGGAGGCAGGGAAAGCCGGTCGATCTCGCGCCTTTGCGACGCCGGATCGAGGCCTTTGCGGAGCAATACCCCGATTCGTCCGAAGGCGGGTTTCTGCTGTTGGAATACACGGCGCTGCTGGAAGAAACCAAGCCGGCCGAGGTGGAGCTCACCTGGAGCCAATTTCAGGGCAGCCCCAATGGGCGGATGGCGGCCCTGGCGAAGGACAAGATGCAGTTCTATCGAACCGCGGCGAAGCCTCTGACGCTGGATTTCACCGCAGTGGACGGACGGCGCGTGGACCTCGCCAAGCTGCGCGGCAAGGTCGTGCTCATCGATTTTTGGGCGACGTGGTGCGGGCCGTGCATCGCCGAGCTGCCGAACGTGAAAAAAGTCTACGCGGCCTATCACGATCACGGCTTCGAGGTCATCGGCATCACGGTTGAAAACGCTCGGCTCGCGTCCGCCGACACCCCGGAGCAAGCCGCCGCCAAGCTGGCCAAGGCGAAACAGGCGCTCATGGATTTCGTCGCGAAAAACGCACTGGCCTGGCCGCAATACTTCGACGGCAAGCTCTGGCAGGGAGATCTCGTGAGCAGGTTCGCCGTCAACGGCATCCCCGCCGCCTTTCTGCTCGATCGGGACGGCAGGATCGTCACCACCAACGCCCGCGGCGAGAAACTCGAGGCCGAGGTGAAACGCCTGCTGAAACTCTGAGCCGGATTGATGCCGTTGGGCGGTCACTTTCCACGGGGCAGAGGTGTGCCTTGAAGGGTGGGACCCGTTCTCCGGACGGGTTGGGACATGCACGCCAAGGCCAAATCGGTCCGAAGAACCGGCTCCACCTACCCACATCAACAGCATGATCCCGCCCGGTGCCGTGCCTTCGGCGCCGTTTTCGGGTTTCCGTGTTTCGCGAGGGAGCCGGATCTTCGTCCGTCCGGCGCGGTGACGTGGACCGGCCGAACCCGATCGGCGAGCGGCTGCCTGACGTGTCGCATCGCGTAGGTCGAAAGGACCAAAATGGGCGGAAGCGTCACCTTGGTCTCGTCTTTCGCGGCGCTCGCGGTCCAGTTCCCGGCGTTGTTGTGTTGCAGGGACGCCCGCCGGTGGCCGGCCATTTCGGCGGGCGTCATTGTTTCCGTCCTTCCGCCGGCGATCTCCTTTCCATGTCACGTCTTCGTCTTCTTCTGGCGGCCGCCTCGCTGTGGGTGGCCGGTTCCGTCCCGTTCCAGCCGTCGCTGCGCGCCGCGACGCCACCGCCGGCGGCGGCGCCCGCGTTTGCGCAGGCGGGCAGCGATCTGGCGCCGGATCCGGCGGTGCGTTTCGGCACGCTGCCCAACGGCGTGCGCTACGCGATCCTGGCCAACGCCGAACCGAAGGGGCGCGCGTCGCTGCGGCTGCTGGTCGACGCGGGCTCGTTCGACGAGACGGAGGAGCAGCGCGGGCTCGCGCATTTCCTCGAGCACATGGGCTTCAACGGCAGCGCGCACTTCGCGCCGGGCACGCTGGTGGAGTTTTTCCAGCGCATGGGCATGAGCTTCGGCGGCGACACCAACGCCTCCACCGGCTTCGACAGCACGCGCTACCTCCTCGAGCTGGCGGACACATCCGACAGGACGATCGACGAGGGTCTGCTGGTCTTCGCCGACTATGCGGGCGGGCTCCTGCTGCCGGCGGCGGAGATCGACAAGGAGCGCGGCATCATCCTCAGCGAGAAACGCGCCCGCGACAGCGCGGACTTCCGGGCCATGCTCGCGCAGATCGATTTCCTCTTCGGCGGCACCGCGATGGCCACGCGCATGCCGATCGGCCTCGAGTCGGTCATCCGGCACGCGCCGCGCGGGCGCTTCGTCGATTTCTACGACACCTGGTATCGGCCCGAGCGGATGACGGTCGTGGCGGTGGGCGACTTCGATCCGGCGCAACTGGAGAGGAGGATCGCCGCGGCCTTCGCGCCGCTCGCCGCCCGGGCGCCGGCGCGGCCGCGCCCGGGTCGCGGGACGGTGGATACGCAACCCGGCGTGCGGGCCGGATTCCACCGGGAGGCGGAGGCGTCGTCGACCACGGTGGTCCTCGCCGCGCAGACGCCGGCGGGGCGGCGCGCGGACACGGCGGCGCGGCGGCTGGCCGACCTGCGCGGCCAGATCGCCTACGGCATCCTCAACCGCCGGCTCGACGTGCTGGCGAAGCGGGAGAACGCGCCGTTCATCGGCGCCGGCGCCGGGGCCGAGGATCTGTTCGATTTCGCCCGCAGCGCCACGGTGATGGTCACCTGCAAGCCCGGGCAATGGGAGGCGGCGCTGGCGGCCGCGGAGCAGGAGCTCCGCCGCGCCCTCGACCACGGTTTCCTCGCCTCCGAGGTCGCCGAAGTCGTGGCCGGTTATCGCAACGCGCTCGAGCAGGCGGTGAAGACGGCTCCGACCCGCCGTTCGCCCGACCTGGCCGGCGCCCTCGTCGACTCGGTGCAGGGCGAGCAGGTGTTCACCTCGCCGGCCGCGGATCTGGCGCTGCTGGGGCCCGCGCTCGAGACGCTCACGCCGGCCGACTGCCTCGCCGCACTGCGCACCGACTGGGCGCCGCCCGGCCGGCGCGTGTTCGTCTCGGGCAATCTCGATCTGCCCGCGGCGGAGGCGCCGGCACTCATCGTCCGCGCCTACGAGCGCTCGGCCGCCGCCGCGGTGGCCGCGCCCGCGGCCGAGGCGCCGGCGGCCTGGGCGTATGCGGATTTCGGTCCGGCCGGCCGGGTCGTGAAACGCGAGCACATCGCCGACCTCGACCTCACGCTCGTCACCTTCGCGAACGGCGTCCGGCTCAACCTGAAGAAGACGCCGTTCGAGGCCGGCCGCATCGGCCTGCGCGCCCGCGTGGGCGACGGCGGCAAGACCGAGCCGGCCGCGCGGCGCGGACTGGCGGCGTTTGCCGCCGCGACTTTCGACGCCGGCGGGCTGGGCCGTCACAGCGTCGACGACCTGCGCCGCCTGCTGGCCGGGCGCAACGTCGGGGTCGGGTTCGCCGTCGATTCCGATGCGCTGGTCTTCTCGGGCGGCACGACGCCGGACGACCTGCCGCTGGAACTGCAGCTGCTCGCGGCCAAGTTGACCGACCCCGGCTACCGTCCCGAGGCGCTTCGTCAGGTGCGCAAGGGCATCGAGCAGATGTATGCGGGTCTGGCGCACACGGCCGACGGACCGATGTCGACCGAGGTCGCCAACCTGCTGGCGAACGGCGATCCGCGCTTCGGCCTGCCGCCACAGGAGCAGCTGCTGGCGCTGACGCTCGACGACGTGAAGACGTGGCTCGCGCCCCAGCTGTCGTCCGGCGCGATCGAGATCGCCCTCGTCGGCGACCTCGATCCCGAGACGGCGATCGCGGCGGTGGCCCGCACGCTGGGCGCGCTGCCGGAGCGCACGCCCGCGGCGGTCCGGCCCGAGCTGTTGCGGGTGGCGTTTCCCGCCGCGCCGTTTGTGCGCGAGTGCACCTTCGACTCCGAGATCCCCAAGGGCCTCGCCGCGCTGTTCTGGCCCACGACCGATGCGCTCGACGTGCACCGCGCCCGCCGGCTCAATCTCCTGGCCGCCGTGCTCAGCGACCGCCTGCGGGTGAAGATCCGCGAGGAGATGGGCGGCACCTACAGTCCCGACGCCGGCAGCGTCGGCAGCGAGACGTTTCCAGGTTACGGATACATCACGACCTCCGTGGATGTCGCGCCCGACCAGGCCGGAAAGATCGCCGACGCCGTCGTGGCGCTGGCCGACGACCTGGCGGCGAAGGGCGTCACGGCCGACGAACTCGAACGCGCGCGCCTGCCGGTGCTCACGGGCATCCGCGAGAGCGTGCGCACGAACGGCTACTGGCTGGCCGCGGTGCTGGCGCGGGCGCAGAGCCGGCCCGAGGTGCTCGCGGCGGCGCGCGACCGGGAGCCGGACTATGCGGGCATCACCGCGGCGGAGCTCGACGAACTCGCCCGCCGCTATCTCGGCGCCGAGCGCGCCTCGCGCGCGATCGTGCTGCCGGCGAAGCGGCCCTGAGACGGGCTCAAGCCGCAGGATTTCACTCTGCCCAGGAGGGCCGCGATTGGAAGGGTGGAACCCGCCCTCCGGGCGGGGTGGTGGCCGCACGCCAACGCCAAACCGGTCCGGACGACCGGTTCCACCCGGCTCAACCGCATGATCCCAGCCGAGCGTCCCGTCGTTTGACTGTCGGGGCGCACCGTCGCCGGTGTTGCCCGGCAGCTCCGGGAAAAGGCGGGCCGGCGGAACACCGGCGTGTTTTTTTTGCGGTTTGGGGCGGGGAGGGGAGGCGTCTCGGTCGTCGTTAACAGGAAGCGCTCATCGCATGATCGGCTTGCACGTTTCTCCCCTGGACAATTCCGGCTCGGATCCGACGGCGACCGGCCGCCGGATGGCTGCGGCTGCGGGGCACGGTCCGCTCGAAAATCTCGTCGACACGTCGCGGCGCGTGGCGCAAACGCTGCTGCCGCCCGGCCTGCATTCCGTGAGTCTATCCTCGTCAGAATCTCCACATGGAGAAAACCCGCCACCGGCTCCGTCCGCGTCCGCGGGCGATTACGGGCGTTTTTTCCGGGCCACGCTGGCGCCGTTGCGCCGTTACATCGCGCGGCTCGTCGGCTCGCGGGAGGAGGCGCAGGACATCGCGCAGGACGCCTATGCGAAGGTGTTCACGGTGATGCAGGATCGCGCCGTCGAGCATCCGCGCGCGCTGCTCTACACGACGGCGCGCAATCTCGCGATCGACGAGCTGAAGCATCGCGGCCGCTCGCCGTTCGAGGAGGCGCCGGTGGAGGCGGCGCCTTCGCCGGCTCCCGCCGTCGAGGCGGTCGTGATGGCGCGCGAGGAGGCCCTGTTGCTGGAGGGCGCGATCGGGCGGCTGCCGGCCGGCTGCCGCGATGTGCTGCTGCTGCGCATGGGCGAGCAGCTGACGCATGAGCAGGTCGCCGCCCGCCTCGGACTCACCCGGAAGCAGGCGGAGAAACGGCTTCATCGCGCGGTGCGCCTGCTGCACCTCGACCTGCAGGCTCCGACTTCCGTCCGTCCGGAAACCTCCGTCCGTCTTTCCCCTCCCTGATCATGTCCGCACCCCGTCACGCCCTGAGTCGCACGGATGAGGAGGCCCTGGCCTGGGCTTCCCGGCTCGACGCCGGCCTGTCCGCCGGCGAGCGGGAGGAACTCGGCCGCTGGCTGGCCCGCGATCCGGCGCGCGAGTGGCGGCTGGCCCATTACCGGCGGTTCTACGCCCAGCTCCACGGCACCGTGCCGATCCTGCTCGCGGAAGGCCGGGTGGAGGCGCCCGCTCCGCGCGCGCGCCCGTTTTTTCGCCCGGCGCGCTGGGCGGCGGGGCTGGCCGCGGCCGCCGCGCTGGCCGTCGGCGTATTCTTGTTTCAACAACGTCCGCGCGAGTTCGCCACCGCGGCGGCGCAGCGCCAGAGCATCGTCCTCGACGACGGTTCCCGCGCGGAGCTCAATGCGCGCACCGCGATCACGGTGCGGCTCCGGCAGGCGGCGCGCTACGTGCGGCTCGAGGCCGGCGAGGCGTATTTCGAGGTGGCCAGGGATCCGGCGCGGCCGTTTTTCGTGGAGACCGAGGCCGGCACCGTGCGCGTCACCGGCACGAAGTTCAACGTCCGGGCCGCGCCGCCCGGCTCGCTCGAGGTGACGGTCCTCGCGGGCTCGGTCGCGGTCTCGGCCGGGCCGGACGGAGCGCTGGCGCACGAGTTTCACCTGACGCCGGGCGACCAGATCGCGGTCGAGGGCGGGCTGCCGGCACAGCGGCGGCTCGCCTCCGGGGCGGCGGAGGATGCGATCGCCTGGCGCGAGGGGCGGATCGTGTTCGCCGACACGCCGCTGGCGGTCGCGCTCGAGCGCTTCGCCGCCTACCACGGCCGCCGGCTCACGGTGGCGCCGGAGGCGGCGGGACTGCTGCTCGGCGGCCGCTACACGCTCGACGACCTCGATGGGTTCCTGGCCGCGGCCGAGAAGATGCTGCCCGTCCGGGTGCTGCGCGGCGAGCAGGGCGCGGTCCGCCTCGTATCGACGGAGAGGATTCGGGCGGAACGTTGAATCCGGGAAAAAACGCGCGCCCGGGCGGGGAGTTGTCCGCGTCCGGTCGTTACAAGGAGGGCGCGCCAAGCGCCTTTTCCAGATGATCAACCTGTCCTTGCCTGCTTTTTTCCGCGCGTTGCGCGCGTGGGTCCTGGCCGCGGGGCTTCCCGCGCTGGCCTCCGCCGCCGTCGTCGCGTTCGACATTCCCGCCCAGCCGGCGGGCGATGCGCTCATGGCGTTTTCGAGACAATCGGGGATCGACGTGCTCTTCCCCGCGCAGGAGTTGAAGGCCGTCACCTCCCGCCCCGTGGTCGGGGAGTTCGAGCCCGCGGCGGCGCTCCGGCGGCTGCTCGAAGGCACGGGCTTCACGGCCGAACCCGACGCGACGGGCAAGTTCGTGGTGTTCCGCGCGCCGGCGCCCGCCGGCAGCGTCACGGGCTCGATCCTCGACGCGAGCACCGGGAAGGCGGTGGCGGGCGCGCAGGTCGGCGTGGAAGGCCTGGGCGGAGGCACGGTGACCGACCGGACAGGGCGGTTTCATCTCGCGAAGGTCGCGGCCGGGACGCGCTCGCTGATCGTGATCGCCGAGGGCTTCGTGCAGACGCGCGTGACGGAGGTGGACGTCCACGACGGCGAGGACACCGTGCTGAAGACGATCGGTCTGCCGCTGCGCAAGGAAGGCGTCACCAAGCTCGAGGACTATGTGGTGAGCGCGGACAAGGACGTGCAGCGCCTCGATCCCTATGCGGTCGAGGGTCGCCGCGAGAAACCCTTCTCTTCCGCCAATCTGGACCTGCCGCGCACGATCAACGACGTGCAGCCCTACTACATTTTCGACGCGGCGACGATCGAGACCTCCGGCGCGACCAACATCGAGAGCCTGCTCAAGCAGCGCCTCAGCATGAACACGAATGCCCAGAGCATCGGGCAGGGCTACGGCTCCACCTTCGGCCAGACCAGCTCGATCAACCTCCGCGGCCTGGGCCTCGATGGCACGCTCATCCTCGTGAACGGCCGCGAACGCGCCGGCGTTTCGCGCCAGCTGGCCAGCGGCCAGACCGACCTCAACGGCATCCCGCTCGAGGCGATCGAGCGGATCGAAGTGCTGCCCTCCAGTGCGTCGGCCATCTACGGCGCCGGCGCACTCGGCGGCGTGGTCAACGTCATCCTCAAATCGCATTACGACGGCGGTGCCGTCACCGCCGGTTACGAAAACACTTTCTCGGCCGACACGCCGCTGCGTTCGGTCGGACTCAACTACGGGCTCGGCCTCGAAGGCGGGCGCACGCAGCTGTCGTTCACGGCGCGCTACAGCGACGGCCAGCCGCTCTACGTCGGCGACCGGCGTGAGCTCATCGAGCGTGGCCTGCGGCTCATCCGCCAGAATCAGCCGAGCAACCTCTATTCAAGTTTCTCGCCTTTCGTCGGCGGTGCCACGTCCAACATCGCGCTCTACGCTTCCAGCTACACGCCTCCCGGCGGCACGACTTACGTCAACCCCGTTACGACCTCGCTCCAGCTCAAGGACGGCACGAGCCTGAACTCGCTCATTACTCACGTGCCCTACGGCGCCGCCCCGGGCGCCAGTCTCGGCGCGCAGCTCGTCGCCAACGCCGGTGCCTACAACACCGATCTCGGGCCCAACGTCAGCCGCTATGGCCTCAGCAACACGATCGGCTGGGCGCCGCCGCGCCTCCGCTCGTTCATGGGCTCGGTTTCCCGGCGGATGACTCCTTGGCTCGAGAGTTACGCCGATTTTTCCTACGAGGGGAACCACGCGACGACGACCTACGCCCCGCTCGGCAGCTACCGGATGGCCGGCGATAATCCCAACAATCCGTTCCGGCAGAATATCTCGATCACCCTGCCGTCCGCGTTCTCCGCGTCCGAAGTCAACGACACCGTCACGCGCACGCTCAATGCCGGCCTGCGCTTCACGCTGCCGGCGGACTGGCAGGCCGTGCTCGATTACACGTGGTCCGAAAACACCATGGCGCTCGACTACTTCGACCTCGACAGCACGGCCATCGAGCAGGCTCTCGCCAACGGCACGCTCAATCCCTTCGTCGATCCCACGCGTTATCCGCTGGCCCTCGAAGCCTATCGCGCACCTGCGCGCTACGATTTCTCCACGGGCATCCGCGATCTTTCCCTGCGCGGCTCCGGCCCGCTGCCGGAAATCCTCGGCCTCACGCCGCGCCTGACGACCGGTTTACAGCACAAGGAATCCCGTCTCGGGGAAGGGCGGGCGACCATCAGCTATCCCGTGAACCTCGCGCAGAGCGTCATCGGCACGTATTTTAGCCAGAAGGCCACGGCGGATGCGGCGTTCGCCGAACTCAGCCTGCCGGTGGTGTCCGCGGGCAAGGGCCGGCCCGGCCTGCGCGAGCTGGAGTTCCAGGCCGCCGTGCGCGCGGACTCTTTCACCGTCGATGTCGGCATGAGCAGTTCCCAATTCTATCCCAACCTGCCCGCGCCCTACAACATCACCTACTATCCCTTGATGTCGTCCACGCCCGACTACACGCGGACGAAGGCGAAGTTCGATTCCCTCAACCCGACCTTCGGCGTGAAATACAAACCGTTCGACAGCCTCACGCTGCGCTCCTCCTACGCCAAGGCCTTCGTGCCGCCCACCTACAGTAATCTTCAGCCCACGCCGGGGACCGCGCTCTATCCCGTTTACGACCCGGTGCTGGATCAGGAATACGACGTCGCGTTCATCCTCGGCGGTAATCCCAATCTCAAACCCAAGACCTCGCGGAGCCTGTCCTTCGGCGCGATCTACGAGCCGGTCGAGGTGCCGGCGCTGCGCGGCCTGCGCCTCAATCTCGAGTATTACGAGATCCGGCAGTTCGGAGTCATCACGGCGCCCACGGATGCGGAGGTGTTCGCCTATTTCCCTTCTCGCGTCACCCGCGACCCCGTCACCAACCGGATCACGCTCATCGACGAGACCCTGATCAACGGCTACGAATATCGCACCAACGGCGTCGATCTCTCGGTGGGTTACCGGCGCGACACGCCGGCCGGCACCTTCGACTTCAACGCCACCGGCACATGCATCCTTCACGAGCGGAGGCAGACGGTCGCCGACGGTCCCTTTGTCGAATATGCCGGCTACGTCAACGAGGGCGGCCCCGCCAAGCGCAAAGCCAACGCCACCCTGAGCTGGCGCAGGGGCAACGTCACCCTCGGCTGGTCCACGACCTACTACGGCAGCTATTACCAGTATGGCGTCGCCGGCGGTCCCAACAGCCGGATCAACGGCTACGTGAGCACCTACTACACGGGGGCGCAGGGCTCGGACACGATCCCGTCGCAGGTTTATCACGACGTCTTTGCCTCCTATGCCTTTCCGAACCGCGTCAGGGCGGCGGACGCTCCGGCGCAGCGGCTGGGCGCGCGTTTCCTGTCCGGACTGACGCTTCAGGCCGGGGTGAAAAACGTATTCGACGCCCTGCCGCCCTTCGACGCCTATCGGGCGCCGTATTACGTCAGTTCCTACGGCGACACGCGTCTGCGCAGCTACTGGGTCAGTGTGAAGAAAGCGTTCTGACCGGACACCTCCCGCTCATCATGCATCTCCTGCGCGCGCTCGTTTTCTGCGGTTGGCTTTGGCTGGCGGTCGGTGCGTCCGCCGCCGCGTCCCTCCCGGCCGATTCCGCCTATGCCGATTTCCAGACGCTCCGGCAGAATCCGCCGGCCCGGCCGCCCCATCCCGACTCCGCCTACGGACTGGCGCTGACCGAGCACGGACGCCGGGTGCGGGAAGCCGGGCTGGCGTTCATCCGGCAGCACCCGGCCGATCCGCGTCGCTGGGAGCTGGTCACGACGCTCGCCGAGACGCCGTTCGCTTTCCTGAAAACGGCCGAGCTGGTCCCGCCGGCCGGCACGACGCCGACCGTCGTCTTCGACGAGCCGGCCCTGCTCGCCTGGCAGGAAGAGCTGAGTCGGCTGCAACAGGCGCTGATCGCTTCGACGGAGGCGACCGTCGCGCAGCGCGAGGCGGCGGAGTGGGCCTTGTTCGACCGCGACGTGCAGGCCTGCGTCGAGGCGGACGAAAAAGGGGAGCCGCAGGATTTCGCACCGTTGCAGGCGCGGTTCGAATCCCATCTGGCCAGGTATGCCGGACAGAAGACGCTGACGGACCGCGCCGACGGATTCCTCTACGAGCTCGACCGATCCAAGCTGGGCGCGAGCGCGGAGGGCTGGCGCCGGTTGCTCGCGGCCCCCGGGGCGGAGCTGCGGGCCCGGGCGGCGGAGCGGCTCGGCGAGCTCGAGCGCATGGGCCGCCCGCAGGAGCTGACCTTCACCGCGTTGGACGGCCGCGAAGTCGATCTGGCGAAGTTCCGCGGCAAGGTCGTGCTGCTGGATTTCTGGGCCACCTGGTGCGGCCCGTGCGTGGCCGAGCTGCCCAATGTGAAGCGGATCTACGCATCCTATCATGACCAGGGGCTGGAGATCGTCGGCATCGCGCTGGAAAACGCGAAGCTCGCGCCCGCCGACACGCCGGAGCAGGCCACGGCGAAAGTGGAAAAGGCCCGGAAAACGCTCGCCGAGTTCACGGCCGCTCACGAGATGCCCTGGCCGCAGTATTGCGACGGCAAGTATTGGCAGAACGACGTCGCCCGGAGCTACCAGGTCTGGGGCATCCCGGCCATGTTCCTCCTCGATCAGGAAGGCCGGATCGTCGCGATCGACGTGCGCGGTCCGCGCCTGGAAGCCGGGGTGAGGCGGCTGCTGAAACTCTGAACGGGCACGCCGGCGCCCTTTTTCGGAAAATTCGCGCGAGGGAATGAGGGTTTTCGGCGTCTCATGCGTCATAGAATGGACCGTGCCATTCCAACCGTCCGTTTCGCCCCGCTCGATCCCGACCCGCCGGCTCCGTCCGGCGCGGACGCGCTGGCGCGTATCCACCGGCAGGATCCATCATCGTCGGGACGAAACGCCCTTCCGCGCCAGTGGAACCGTCCGCTTCCCGGAGCCTCCGGTTGCCGCATGAGCCTGATCTCCGCCGAACCGATGTCGCCGATCCGGGGCTGGAAGGAGCTGGCCGCCGGGCTCGAACGCGAAGCCGCGCTGCTGTCGGCCCTGTCGCCGGCGGAGCAGATGGTGGCGGTCTATGTCGCCCAGGGATTCAGCAACCGCGAAATCGCCGCCGCGCTGGGCAAGTCGGAATCGACGGTGAAGCACCAGGTCGGCGCCTGCCTGCGCAAGCTCGGCGTCAGGACCCGCGGCCGGCTGATCGCCCTGTTGCGCTGAGGGAAGTGCCACGCTTCGCATCGGTGTCGCTCCTGGCGGCCGCGGCGCGGTGGAGCGCCGACCGCGACCGGAGGCGGATTGTTGCCGGCGGCCGGCGGGAACATGCGGCGCCGATGAGATGACGTCCCGCGGCGGAAAATCCCCTACGTCTTTTTTCGCTCCGGAAATTATAGATTGGGTGACGACTGCGGCGGCATGTCCCCTGCTCGGCGGGAGCATCGTCCGTGAGTCAGTCCAACACCGAGCATACGCGCTGGTTTTCCGAGGAAGTGCGGCCGCACGAGCGTTCGCTGCGTTCCTACCTGCGCGGGGCGTTTCCGGCGGTGCGGGATGTCGACGACGTCGTGCAGGAATCCTACCTGCGGATCTGGAAGGCGCGGATGGCGCACCCGATCGATTCGTCGCGCGCGTTTCTGTTCACGGTGGCGCGTCATCTCGCGCTGGACTGGGTGCGGCGCGAACGGGTCGCGCCGATCGAGGCGGTGGGGGATCTGGCGGCGTTGTCCGTCGTGCAGGAGGGGCCGGGCGTCGCCGAGGCCGCCAGTCTGCATGAAAAAATCGAACTGCTCGCCGAGGCCGTCGCCCGGCTGCCGGCGCGCTGCCGCGAGATCGTCATCCTGCGCAAGCTCCAGGGCGTGCCCCAGCGCGAGGTCGCGGCGCGGCTGGGGCTGTCGGAAAAAACCGTCGAGGTGCAGGTCGCGCGCGGCGTGAGGCGTTGCGAGGATTATCTGCGCAAACGCGGCGTCGGAAGTTTTCACGATCATGAGCGCGCGTGATCCCTCCGCTTCCGGGCGTCCGGCCGATGCCGACGCGACCTCCTCGCTCGACTGGGCGCGGGCGCAGGGCCTGGGCGACGCGGTGGCGCGCGCCGTCGCCGTGCGCGTGGCCCGCCGCCGGCGGCGGCGCTGGGCGGCGGCGGGCACGCTGGCGGTGCTGGTGCTGGTGGCGGGCCTGTGGCGCGCCGGAAGCATCGGCTGGCCGGGCCGGGCCGAGACCGCGCTCGTGCTCCGGCCGGCGCAGCGGACGCTGCCCGACGGCACGATCGTGGAGCTGCGCGACGGGGCGGAGATCGCGATCGCCTACGACGCGGCCTTCCGCCGCGTGACGCTCGTGCGGGGCGAGGCGCATTTCGCCGTCACGAAGAATCGGATGCGGCCGTTCGTCGTGACGGCCGGCCGCGTCGAGGTGCGCGCCGTCGGCACCGCGTTTTCCGTGCAGCTCGCGCCCGCGCATGTCGCGGTGCTCGTGACCGAAGGCCGCGTGGCCGTCGAACGCCATGCCGCGGCCGGCGGCCCTGACCTCGCGCTCCCGCCGGCGGCCCTTGTCGATGCCGGCCGGCAGCTCGTCGTATCCACCAAGGTGGAGTCCGGGCCGCGGGCCGTGGATGCGCCGCAGGTTCTCGCCGCGCCGCAGCTGGCGGAGCGGCTGGCGTGGCGGATGCCGCGACTGGAATTTTCCGGCACCTCGCTCGCGGAGGTCGTCGCGCTCTTCAACCGCCACGGTCATCTGCGGCTCGTGCTCGCCGACGATTCGCTGGCGGAGTTGAAGCTCAGCGGCGTCCTGCGCGCGGACAACGGCGACGCGCTGCTGCGGGTGCTCGCGACCGAGTTCGGCATCGAGGCCGAGCGGCGGGACGATGGGGAAATCCGCCTGCACCGCGGGCGCTAGGCGGCCGCGGATTTTTTCGCGAAGCGGTAAGGGGGATTCTCCGCTGCTTCGTCAGCATGAGGGACGCGCGCATCCCGCCGCGTCTCCCTTCAACACCTGATCACGCGATGACGTCCTTCCTTCGTTTCACGTTTCTCCTCGCCCTGGCCGCCCTCGGTCCGGCGCTCGGCGCGGCCGAGCCGGCGCGCCAGGCCTTCGACATTCCGGCCGGCGCGGCGGAGGAGTCGCTCAAGGCCTTCGCCGTCCAGTCGGGCGCCGAGGTGATCTTCGCGACCCAGGCGACCGCCGGGGTGCGCACGGCCGCGCTGCACGGCGAGTTCACCGTCCGCGAGGCGATCGACCGGCTGCTCGCTCCGACCGTGCTCGTCGCGGAGCAGGATGCGCGGAACGGCACGTTCACCGTCATCCGCCGCCACGACCCAAACGCCGACCGGGCGGCGCCGACGGCCGGCGTCCGCCCGGACCATCCCGTGACTGAGGCCGCGCCGCTGCAACTGGAGGCGATGGAGGTGACCGGATCCCGCATCCGGCGCGATCCGCTGGAAATGCAGATCAACCCCGTGACGGTGTTCAGCCGCCGGGAAATCGATCGCAGCGGCGTGACCAACATCGCCGATTTCGTCGGCCGCATCACGCAGGTGTCCGACGCGCTCACCCAACAGGTCGCGACGAACAATCCCTCGTCCGGGCGCACGACGGTGAGCCTCCGTGGGCTGGGCAACAACACGACGCTGGTCCTCGTGAACGGCCGCCGGGTGCCGAAGTCGGGCCAGGGTTTCAGCGAGGATGGATACGATTTGAACGGCATCCCGCTCGGCGCGGTGGAGCGCATCGAGGTGCTCACCGACGGGGCGAGCGCGGTCTACGGATCCGATGCGATCGGCGGCGTGATCAACATCATCACGCGCACCGACTACTCGGGCGCCGAGGTGTTCACCCAGTATGGCAACACCTTCGACTCCGACGTCGGCGAGCGGACCGTCGAGGTCACCGCCGGCCACAGCGGAACCGCCTTCGGCGGGAGGAAATACTCCGTCTTCATCTCCGCCAGCGCCTATGCGCGCAACGCGCTCGCCGCCCGCGACCGGCCCTACACGTCGCAGGCGGACTATTCCGCGTCGGGCGGGCGTCCGGTGACGGCATCGGCGAATCTTTTCGACAGTTCGATCGCCGGAGCCGGCCGCGTGAAGTCGACGATGGACTACACGACGTTCACCTTTCCCAACCTGCCCGGGTTCGACACGCCCGCGCTCGCGATCCCGGCGGGCCAGGACGGACGTGATCTCACGCTGGACGATTTTCGAAACGACCCTGGCATCATCCAGTCCAGCAGCGTCGACACGCCCGACTATGCGTTGCTGCTGGCGCCCGAGCAGCGCTACAGCGGCTCGGGCAGCTTCAAAATCGACTGGTCCGAGCGCCTGCAATTCTTCGTCGACGCGAGCTATTCGCTGTTCAAGAGCGAGTATTTCGGGTCGCCGCCGGTGGGGACGATTCGGGTCCTCGCGTCGAATCCCTACAATCCCTTCGGCGTCGATGTGGATGTCGACAAGACCTTCTACGAACTCGGGCCGTCGCACGGCCGGAGCGAAAACCGCACCGGCCGCCTCAGCGGCGGGGCGCGCGGCGAAGTGTTCTCCGACTGGCGCTACGAGGTCGCCGCCACCTACGACCGCTACGCCGACCAGCGCACCACGCCGATGCCGGGCTCGATCAATTTCAGCCCCGTCTGGACGCATTTCCCGGACGGGACGGCCGGCAATGTCGAGTCTCCGGCCTCGCTCTGGACCTACGAGACCGACCCCGCCACCGCCATCAATCCCTTCGGCGACGGACGCGTGTCGCAGCCGATCGACCTCGCGCGGCTGAAATCCGTCCTCGGCGTCGACGACTACGCCGAGACCAGTGAGATGTGGACCGAGGATTTCCGCGCCGACGGGCCGATTTTCACCGTCCCGGCCGGGCCGGTGAAGCTGGCGGTCGGCGGCGAATTCCGCCACGAGGAGGTCGGATTCCGGAAGAACAACACCACGGGCAGCTACTGGGTCAGCCTCGACAGCGGCGCGCAGCGCGATGTCTCGGCCGGCTACGCCGAAGTCGCGGTGCCGGTCGCGGCCGCCGCGCAGAAGATCGCCGCGCTGAACCGGCTCGAGCTGACGTTTGCCGGCCGGGTGGACTACGACAGGCAGTTCGGCGCCGAAGCCACGCCCCGGCTGGGAATCCTCTGGAAACCGGTCGCATCGCTGTCCTTCCGGGCCAACTACGGACTCGGCTACAAGGTCCCGACCCTCAGCCAGCTGGCGGAGCCGCAGACGACGTCGCCGATCTGGTTCGTCTACAATCCGCCCATCGATCCGGTGACGGGCGCCGAAGTGCGGGGCCCGGTCGACAGCATCTTCGGCGGCAATCCGGATCTCGATCCGGAACGCTCGCGCTCGATCGATCTCGGCGTGATCTACGAGCCGGCCGGGTTGAAGAATTTCTCCCTGTCGCTCGACTACTTCGACATCGACTACACCGACAAGGTCTACTCCGACATCGCTGCGCAGACGATCCTCGACTACTTCCCCGCCCGCGTGCGGCGCGATCCGGCCGACCAGCACCTCACGTTCATCGATCTGCGCCCGATCAACCTCGCCCGGGCCCGGGCTCGCGGCTGCGACCTGAAGCTCACGTATCGCTACGAGACGGCCTCCTCCGGTGACATCGATTTCCGGCTCAACGGCACCTACAACGACGCGAACTCGCAGCAGAACACGCCCGATTCCGCGGCCACCAGCAACCTCGCCGAGGGCACGATGCCGCGGGTGCGGGCCAATGCCGACATCTTCTGGAGCTTCCGCCGCTGCGAAGTCGGCACCACCGTCACCTACGAATCGTCGACCCGCAACCAGCTCAACGGCGCCGCCGCGCCGCTGCGCGTGCGGCAGGCGCTGGTGTTCGACCTGCAGGGCAGCTACGACTTCGGCCGGGGGCGGGCCGATGCCGCCCATGGCTGGACCCGCGGGCTGAAGCTCACGGCGGGCCTCCTGAACCTCTTCGACCGCGAACCGTCTCCGACAAATGGAGACGGCGGTTACGCCAAGATCGATCCGCGGCAGCGCCGCTACTACCTCGCCCTGCGCAAGACGTTTTGACCCTGGCTCATCTCCTTATGTTTTCACGATCCCTCCCCCGTCGCCTTCGTTTCCTGCTCGGGCTCGCCATCGCCGGCGCCGGCCTCTCCGCCGTGGTGCGCGCCGCCGATCCCGCGCCGGCATCATCCGGTTCCGCCGATCAGGACTGGCAGGCTTATCTCGCCGTCAGCCATCTCGAGGTCCCGCCGCCGGAATCCGGCGTGGAGCGCTATCGCTGGTTCTTCGTCTGGGCGCGCGCCGTCCTGCCGGCCGGCCGGGACTTCATGGAGCGGCATCCGGACGATGGGCGGCGGTGGGACGCGTTGATTCCGCTGGAGGGCATGTTCGCCAGCTGGGCGCGCGCCCTCGGCAAGGAGCCGCCCGGGGTGGTCGCGGAAATCGACAAGGTCATGAGTCCCGCCGAGCGCACGCGCTGGGAAAAATGGCTCGCCGACGGCGTCGCCGCGCTGCTCGCGTCCCAGGATGCGACGCCCGAGCAGCGTTTCATCTTCGAGTCGAGGCCGCTCGCCTCCCGGATCATGGCGGCGGCGCAACCGATCGATCCCGACAAGCCGGAGTGGAGGGAACTGCGCGCGGACTTGGACCGCATGGTCGGCCAGCATGGCGATCTCCACCCCGTGGTCGGGCTGATCGACGCCTATATGCAGTGCCGCTACGGAGACGATCCGGAGCGCGGGCGCATGAAGGCGGAGTGGGAGGAGTGGTCCCGCAGTTCCTCGCCGCAGGCCCGGGAGATGGCCAGGAAAAGCCTCGATTTCCTGAACCTGCAGGGACAGGCGATCGATCTCCGTTTCACCGCGGCCGACGGACGCGAGGTCGATCTCGCGAAACTGCGCGGCAAGGTCGTGCTCGTCGATTTCTGGGCGACCTGGTGCGGTCCGTGCAAGGAGGAGATTCCCAACGTCGTCCGCGTCTACGACGAATTTCACGACCAGGGCTTCGAGGTCATCGGCATCACGCTGGAAAATCCCGGCTACCGGCCCGGTGACTCCGCCGAGCAGAAGACGGCGCGGCTGGCCGCCGCGAAGGCGAGGATGCTCGCGTTTGCCGCTGCGAACAGGATGCCCTGGCCGCAGTTCTTCGACGGACTGTGGTGGGAAAATCCCTACGTCGGACGCTACGGCATCCAGGGAATTCCGGCGATGTTCCTCATCGATGCGCAGGGGCGGATCGTCTCGACCAACGCCCGCGGCGAGAAACTCGCGGCGGAAGTGAAGCGGCTGCTCGGCTCGTGATGAGCCGGTTCGGCGGGCGGGAGGTCAACCGCGTCCGCCCCGTCCGCCTCACCCCTGCTCCTGTTTCCGGAGCGCGCGCCGCCCGCGACGGCCGGCTGGCGGGCATGGTCCGCGGATCGCCGCCGTCCCGACGAGCCGGTGATGTTTGCAGCCCTTTCGCCCGCCGAGCGGAGGGTGGCGCGCCAACTCGCGCAGGGATGTAGCAACCGCGAGATCGCCGCCGCGCTGGACAAGTCGGAGGCGACGGTGAAGCGCCAGGTCGGCGCCTGCCTGCGCAAGCTCGGCGTGCCCTCGCGCGCACGGCTGATCGCCCTGCGGTGCCGGGGAAATGTCATGTAATACGTGACACTTTCCCCGGCACCTCCCGAAGGCGGAGGCGCGGCTTCGCGGACGGCGTCGTTGCCTGGCGGATACCCGGGTGCGCCCGCCCAGGGAAGTCGTTGCTGCATTTGCCGGGCGACGGCTCGTGTGTCCTCCCGGACGGTGCGAGCGCCGGTGCCGTGGCGCGTCCGTGGTTTCAAGCAGTCCGGAGTCCCGGCCTTGGGGGAGACGGCCCTCGGAAATTCGCGGCACGAAAAAGCGCGCGATCCCGGGGGGATGCGCGCTGTCGCGATCCTGCGACGGCGGCCGGCTCAGAGCGCGAGGAGCTTCTTGATCTGGTTTTCCAGTTCGGGGCCGCGCGCCTCGATCGAGACGACCTTGCCGTCGGGCCCGATCAGCACCATCGCCGGGATCGCCTCGATGCCGAACTTCTGCGCGAGGTCGTTTTTCCACCACTTGCCGTCGTAGTATTGCGGCCACGGCATCTTGTTCGCGACGGTGAATTCCAGCATCTTCCGCTTCGCGGCCTCGAGCTTGGCGGCGGCCTGCTCGGGCGTGTCCTTCGGTTTTGCGCCGGGGTTTTCCAGCGTGATGCCGATCACCTCGAAACCCTTGGCATGATATTGTTCGTAGTTCGCGACGACGTTGGGGATCTCGGCCTTGCACGGGCCGCACCAGGTGGCCCAGAAGTCGACGAGCACGACCTTGCCGCGGAGCTGCTTGAGATCGACCTCGCGGCCGTCGGCGGCGGTGAACTTGAGTTCGGCGATGCCGTTGAAGCGGCCGTAGTCGCCGCGGGACTCGGCGAGCAGGCGCTTCACCGCGGGATCGTCGCTCGTTTCGAGCCTGGCCTTGAAGGCGGCGGTCTGCTCGGGCGTGCCATACTCGGCGAGGACGGCCAGATGATCCTTGGCGATCATCGCGGCGGCATCGGGCAGGCGCGCGATCATCGCGTCGATCGTGGAGAAGTAGGCGGCCTTGTGCTCGGGCGTGGGCGCCTTGCGCAGATCGCCGAGCGCTTCGGTCATCAGGGCGAAATAGGCGCCGCCGACCTGGCGTTTCGTGGTGTCGGTCGCGGCGAAGAGCTGGTCGAACCAGGCGCGCTGTTCGGCGCGGAAAGCGGCGACCTTGGCTTGGTCGGAAATGATGCCGGACCAGCTCGGCTTTTGGGCGAAGCCGGACGTGAAGCCGGTGACAAAGAACGGCGGCGTATAGCTGGATTGGACGAGACCCTCCCAGCGGCGGGGATCGTGCGGGTAAGCCTTGGCGAAGGCCCGGACGGCGGCGGCGAAACGCGTCATCTGCGCATCCATCCAGCGGTAAAAGGCCTCGGGATCTTTCTGGCGAAGCTCGGGATCGGCCGGTTGCGATTGGTAGATCGCCCAGGCCGCCTCGTAGTCGCGATCGGCCGGCGTGGCGGGATGGGTCGTTGGATCCGCTGCGGGGGCGGCGGTCTCGGCCTTGAGCAGGGGCAGGGGGGAGAGCAACGCGCAGGCCAGGAGGAGTGTGGAGGATTTCATAAGACAGGCAGGAGCGGGGGGACAAAACGCGAGCCGCACGGCGGTGCGGAACGCATCGCCGTGCGGCTGAGAAGGCTGGTCAGAGACGGCGATGCATCAGAATCGCTTGGCGATGGTCAGGATGTAGCGGCGGAGGCGCGGATCCATCGCGTAGTTGGAGTCGGCAGCGCCGGGTTTGTTGTCGAAGAGGTTGACGATGGTGACGCTGATTTTCAGGCCGGAGAGCAGATGGTCCGTGAATGACTGGTGTTCGCTCCAGGGGGTGTGGCCGAAGTCGTAGGCGACCTGCGGATTCCACTCGATGTAGGGGTGCTTGGCATACTGCGGATAGGCGGGACCGTAGATCCAGTATTTGGCCTGATAGTTGGTGGAGACGCCGGCGGTCCAGGGGCCGCGCGACCAGAAGAGCGAACTCGTGTAGCGGTTGGGCTGGTGGCCGTAGGTGGAGCTCGGCTTCGAGGCGGGCGTCGCCGTCGTCCATTGCACATCGGGGTCGGCGAGGGCGGCGCTGAAGGTGAGATCGCCGAAGCCGAAGGTGCGTTGATAGGTCAGGCGGTAGTCGATGCCCTTCGTGGTGACCTTCGAAAGGTTGATGTTGCTCGTGTCGAAGCCGGTGATCACGCCGCTCGCATCGCGCGTGACCCGTTCGGGGAAATAGTCGATGAGCACCTGATAGCTCGGAGAGCCGACCTTGTTGGTATAGGCGAGATCCCAGAAATCGACGGAGAAGGAGAGTCCCTTGACCCAGGCGCCGGGCACGTCGACCACGAGCCCGACGTCGCGCGAGACGGAAGTCTCGGGCTTGAGGTGCGGCTGCCCGCCGGAGGTGAGGGTGTAGGTGCCGGTCACCGGGGCGTCGCCGCGGAGGGTGTCCTTGACGCCGTTGCTGGCGTTGATCGTCGTGGTGGTCGTGTAGTTGGGGGCGAGGAGGTCGTAGAGTTTCGGGGCCTTGTAGCCTTCGGTGCGCGAGGCGCGGAGGCTGATCCACTTCAACGGCTGAAGCAACGCGTTGAGGCTCGGGGTGTAGTGGCTGCCGAGGTCGGACAGGTCCTCGTAGCGGATGGCGCCGCCGACGTTGACGCGGTGCACGAGCGGCAGATGTTGCTTTTCGGAAAGCAGGGGCACGGAGAGTTCGGCGAATCCGGCGGTGCTGCGCCGCGAGAACGGGCTGCTCAGGAGATAGCTGATCGCCGGGGTGCGGGAGAATCGGGCTTTCTCCTCCTGGATCTCGCCGCCCAGGGCCAGCTGCACGTCGCCGGCCCAGCCGGTCCAGAGGGAGCCGTCGAATTGCAGCGAGTAGTCGGTGACGTCGGTCGTGTCCTTGTGGCTGGAGCTCGCCAGAAGACCGAGGAGCGTGCCCGCGGGGTTGGGGTCGGTGCCGGCGACCGAGCTGTCGTAGGTGAGGATGACGGGGGTCGCGGCGCTCATCGCCGCGGCGAGCTTGGTGCTGTCGAAGCCGGCATACTTCACGTCGTCCTTCGTGGTGTTGCTCGCCCAGGAGAAGCTGGCGTCGTAGTTCCAGTCGTGCGGGAGGAGACCGCGGGCGCCGACGGTGACGCCGCTGTTGAGCTGGTGCGAATCCGTGGACGGCGACGGCAGATCGTAGAAGACCTTCGACAGATAAACCGGCGAGGAGAAGGGGTTGCCCGCGTAGCCCTCCGGCAGCGAGACGGTCAGGGTGTTGGGCGTGCCCGTGTAGTGGTTGTTGAAATCGCTCCAGCGAGTCTGCACGTAGGGCTGCAGCCAGGACGCATAGTTGTAGTCGGCCTTCCAGACGAGGCTGCGGCTGCGGGAGGGGTCGATCTGCATCGCGTAGGCCGCATAGTCGTAGTGCGAACCGAGCGTCACGGCGGCGGCCTCGGCGGCCGTGAAATCCGAACCGTTCGAGCCGCTGGGGATGCCGACGACCGCGGTGGTCAGCCCGGGAAGGGCCGTGGTGCTGGTGGCCGGGTAGTAGCCGGTCGCGAGCGTGCCGGCGCCGGCATACGGCGTGTAAGTCAGGGAGGACGCGGCGCTCGGATAGGTGAAATAGCGGTCGCGGGAGGCGAGGCCGTTCTGATCGGTCTGGCTGAGGGAGATGAACGTGGAGAACCTGCCGGACCGGTAGCCGCCGGTGAGGCTGGCGGTGGTCTGGGCCACGTCGGTGTCGAAGGTGTTGTCGTAGGTGAGCGAAAACTCGCCGCCGGTGTAGTTCTTCTTGAGGATGATGTTGACGACGCCCGCGATGGCCTCGGCGCCATAGATGGCGCCCGCGCCCTGGGGGAGCACCTCGACCCGCTCGACGGCGGAAAGAGGGATGCCGTCGATGTTGAAATCCTCGCGACCGCCGGCGCCGCCGGGCGCGGACTGGCCGGTGTGCGGCACGCGATGGCCGTCGATGAGGATGAGTGTGGAGTTGCCGCCGAGGCCGCGGAGGTTGAGCGACGTGCTGACCTGCTGGGCGCGGGACGGGCCGCCGTTCTGGAGGTTGTCGTTGAAGCCGGTGGAGGCGCCCAGCTGCGGGATGGCCCAGCGCAGGTCGGCGAGGCGCGAGACGCCCCGATGTTCGAGCTCGACTTGGGAGAGGGCGAAGACCGGCAGCACGGTCTGCTCGCCGACGAGCGTGCGGATGCGCGAACCGGTGACCTCGACCTTGTCGAGGACGACGGGCGTGGCCTCCGCGGACGTCGAATCCGCGGAGTTTTTCTTCTCTGCTTCGGCAGGCGAAGACGAGGATTGCGCGGCGGCCGTGGCGGCGAGCGCGGCGAAGAGCGCCCAGACGATCGGGCGGGTGGGATGTTGTGACATGGCGTGTGTGCTCGGTGTTGGTGAAAACGGGAACGCGGGGTTCCGGCGCGACGCTCCCGTCGTCGGGACGCGGCGCGCATCTGCTGTTGAAATCGACTGGCAAGGAACGGGGCGTGGTCGCCCGTCATTCCAGACTAGCACGCCATCTGCTCCTCCACCATAGACCAAGAGGTTCAAACCGTCATCCGACCGACACCGTGCCCGCCTCCTCGCCGCTTTCCTCGCTCGCCTTTCCCGAAACGTCCGCCGCGCTGCTGCGGATCGGTGCGGCGACGAGCTACGCGGAATTCGCCGAAGGCGTGATGCGCTTCCTCGACCAGAGCATCGAGTTCAACGTCGCCGAGGTGCGGCTGCGTATCCTCGACAAGGATTCGGATGCCGCGGTGCACGCGAGCCGCCGCGGCCCGGCGCCGGCCGCGGGCTACACGCCGGAGCAGGTCGCGCTGCGCAAGCGCCTGGCGCCGGCCTTCCACTACATGGAGAGGAATCCCGGCACGCAGGTCTACCGGGGCGCGCACCACACGCTGCCGGCGCGGCGCGAGCTGGAGCGCACGCAGTTCTACCAGGAGTTCATGGGCCCGGAGGGCTGGCACGACTACCTCGGCCTCGGCTTCTGGAACGACACGGGCCGCGACGGCTGGATCTTCATCAACCGCGCGGCGCACCAGCCGCTCTTCACCGACGCGGAGGTCGTGCTCTTCCAGCACCTGTATCCATTTTTCGCGGGCGCGCTGCAGCGGATCAACCTGCTGAACGACGAGCGCGCGCTCCGGGCCAGCCTGGAGGACAGCCTGCTCGACCTGCCGATCGCCACGCTCGTCCTCGACTGGCGGCTGGCCGTGGTCCAGGCCAACCGCGCCGCGCACCGGATGTGCGTGTCGTGGCACCACGGGCCGGAGCGGGCGCGGGTGCTGAAGCCGGCGCTGTCGCCCGAGGTGCCGGTCGAGCTGCTGCAGGCCTGCCGCGAATTGAAGGACCGGTGGCGGCCGGACCGCCCGGTCGGCGAAGCGCGCCGCATCGTGCCGCATCCGGCGCGCCCCGGCCTGCAGGCGACGGTCACGCTGCTGCGGCCCAACGCCCTGCGGCTCGGCCCGCCGTCGTTTCTCGTGCGGATCACCGAGGTCGAGCACTACGCGGGCGACCGCGAGGCGCGGCGCGCGCAGCTGTTCGCGCGGCTCAGCGCCGCCGAGCGCGAGGTGGTGAAGCATGTGATGCGCGGGGCCACGAACAAGGACATCGCCGCCCGGCTCGGCAAATCGCTGCCCACGGTCAAGAACCAGCTCCACTCCGTGCTCGAAAAAACCGGCGCGGCGTCGCGCGCCGAGCTCATCGCCGCGCTCAGCGGCTGACGCCCCGCCGCGGACGCGGACCGCCGCCGCGATCGCGTTTCCTCCGGTCAGGCCGGCGTCCGCCGGACCTGGTGCGCCACGAGCAGCGTGAAGAAACACAGCACGATGTTCTGCAACGGCAGCTGCAGCGGCGTCGGCAGCGCGTAGATGATGCACACGGCGGGCAGCCAGACGCCGAGGTTCGAGAGCAGCAGCGGCAGCACCCGCCGCCGATACCACGCGGGCGCGCGCAGATCCGCGGCGAGTGCGGCGCGCGAGAAGCGGGACTCCGTCCACTCGTAGACCACGGCCGTGACCGGGATCGCGAGCAGCGGGCAATACACGAACTGGTCGAGAAACGTTTTCAACGCGATCGTGCCCGCGCCGTGCCCCGGGCCGACGGACCACGCGAGCAGCCGATACCAGAGGTCGATCTCCAGTCCCTTGTAGGTCCAGAACGCCGCGATCGCCGCGCCCTGCGCCCAGGTGTAGCGCGCACGCGTCGCCGCCCGCGCCCGCAGGTAGAGAAACGGCAGCACGCCGCCGAACAGCCCCGTGGTCAGCATCGGGAAGCCGACGCCGAGGTCCGCGCGCCAGCCGGCGATGCGACCCAGGGCCGCGCCCGCGGCCGGCAGCCGGTAATACGCGACGACGAGGGCGAGCGCGCCGAATTGCAGGACAAAGCCGGGCGCGAGATTCGCCCGGGCGCTGCGCAGACCGGCGCGCCAGGGCGATTCGAGCGGCAGGGACGATGAAGCCATGGAAACGCCACCTTCGCGCCCGCGCGCTCCCCTTCCAATCCCGAAAACGATTCCGCAACGGCCTTGGCCGAAAGTGTCATTTATTAAATGACGCTTTCGGCGGGGACGGCTCGCGAACGAGATCGGTCCGGTCTCGGGGAGGCGGATGCCCGCGGTGTCGGGAGGAATGTCTGGAGGGCGGCGACGGGGCGACGATGGCAAAACAAGCCGACGAGGGACGGGCGGGTGGTGCGCGGCGCGGCGAAGAAAGCGGGAACGGGTGATGGCGGATGGCGGCGAGGCCCGGTCGCATCCGGAGCCGGCGCCGGATGCGGGAGCGGTGCGATCTCCATGCGGTTGCGGAATAGTTCGACCCGGAACGAAAAGAAGGATTTATGACACTCACGCAGCGCATGCGCCTCGCCACGATATTACCCCGCGGCAGCATCGAGCCGGTGCCGGTGGCCAGTGCACCGGATGGCGCGTGGATCGAGCTGGCCGGCCTGATCGGGCGGCATGCGGCGAGGCTGGACGAGGCGCTGCCGTGGGTGACGGCGCACCTGGCGCGCATGCAGGAGCGGGCGGCGGCGTGGCGGGGTCCGCGGTATCGGGAAAGTGAATTCGTGTTCCTGCCGCCGGTGCCGCGGCCGCCGGCGTTCCGGGATTTCATCGCGTTCGAGCAGCACGTGAAGGTCGTGCGCGCCCGGGCGGGGCTCGAGGTGCCGCCGGTGTGGTATGAGATCCCCGTGTTCTATTTTTCGAACCACCTCGCGCTGGTGGGGCACGACGCGGAGATCGCGGCGCCCTCCGGCGCGCGCGAGCTGGATTACGAGCTCGAGCTGGGCATCGTCATCGGCCACGGCGGTCGGGACATCCCGGTCGAGCGGGCCTGGGAGCATGTGGCCGGGTTCACGATCGTGAACGACTTCATGGCGCGCGATCTGCAGCGCCACGAGGCGGGCGCGCTGCTCGGGCCCGCCAAGAGCGCGGACTTTGCGACGGGCGTGGGGCCGTGGATGGTGACGCGGGAGTCGGTCGCCAACCGGATCAAGGGCGAGTCGCTCGCGCTGACGATGACCGCGCGGGTAAACGGCCGCGAGTTTTCGCGCGGCGATTCGGGCGCGCTCCATCATTCGATCCCGCGGCTGGTCGCGCAGGCCTCGCGCGACGCGGAGCTGCAGCCGGGCGACCTGCTCGGCACCGGGGCGGTGGGCACGGGTTCGCTGCTGGAGCTCGGCGCCGAGGGCACCGGCCGCTGGCTGCAGCCGGGCGACGTGGTCGAGCTGGAGATCGAGCGCATCGGCGTGCTCCGGCACCGGATCGCGGCGCGCCGGTGAGCGGCGGGGCGGCGGCCGGAGGAACCGGGTAAACGAAATGCGGATACGGCGGGCGGGCCGTTTCGCGCGCGGCGCGGCGCTCAGCGCGAGATGTCGCGCTGGGTGAGGACCCGGAATCCGCGCTGGTTCAGCGCCTGGGCGGCGACGTCGGCGTCCTCGACGTTGATCGCGAGCGCGGCGCGGTCCGACGGCCGCTTGATGAAGCTGTAGATGTAGTGGACGTTGATCTCGGCCTCGAGGAGCGCGCCGAGCACGCCCTTCAGGTCCGACTCGTCGGAGATCTCGACGGCGAGCAGGTCGCATTCGGTGTAGGGAAAATCGTTGTTGATCATCAGCTCGCGGGCCTTGTCGGTGTCGTCGACGATCATGCGCACGATGGCGCTGTCGGTGGTGTCGAGGACGGTGAGCGCGATGATGTGGACGCTGTTCTGCTTGAGCAGCGCGCTGAGTTCGTGGAGCCGTCCGACGCGGTTTTCGGTGAAGACGGAGAACTGCTTCACCGGATCGGAGGCGATGCTGAGATGCGTGTCGGCCATGGGCGGGAGGGCAGGCTGCCGTCCGTCCGGCGGCGGGTCAATTGCGGGCTGGCGGCGGCGGAGTCGCGCCGTCAAACCTGAGGGGTGCTTCCCGCTCTTCCCAGTCATCACGCCGCCATCCGGCATCGCGCGCAGGAAGGCGCCCGGCTGGTCCTGCGCGGCATCGCGCTGAACGCGCTGCTCGCCGCGCTCAAGTTCGCCGGCGGCGTCCTCGGGCACACGTATGCGCTGATCGCGGACGCCGCGGAGTCGTCGCTCGACATCCTCACCTCGCTGCTGGTGTGGGCGGGTTTCCGCGTGGCGGCGCAGCCGCCGGATGCGAACCATCCCTACGGCCACGGCAAGGCGGAGCCGCTCGCGGCGCTGGCGGTGGCGGTGTTCGTCTTCGCCGTCGCGGGCTGGATCGCGGTGCATGCGATCCACGAGATCGTGACGCCGCACCAGGGGCCGCACTGGGCGACGCTGCCGCTGCTCGCCGGCATCGTGGCGGCGAAGGTGTGGTTCTCGCGGCGGATGAACGCGGCGGGGGTCGAGGCGGGCAGCACGGCGCTCGGCGTCGAGGCGCTGCATCACTATTCGGACGCGGTCACGTCGGGCGCCGCCTTTGTCGGCATCGCGATCGCGGTGTGGGGAGGAAAAGGATACGAGACGGCGGACGACTGGGCGGCGCTGCTGGCCTGCGTCGTGATCGCGTTCAACGGCGCGGGGATGTTCCACCGCGCGCTGGGCGACGTGATGGACACGGCGGTGCCGGAGGCGTTCGAGCGCGAGGTGCGCGAGCGGGCGCTGACGGTGCCGGGCGTCGCCGCGCTCGACAAATGCCGCGTGCGCAAGAGCGGCCTCAGCTATCTGGTCGACATCCAGGTGCGCGTCGACGGCACCCTCACGGTGCGCGAGGGCCATCACATCGCGCATGCGGTGAAGGACGCGCTGCTCGCCTCGCCGCTGCACGTGAGCGACGTGACGGTGCACATCGAGCCGGCGGGCTGACGCGCCCGCGCGGATTCATTCGAGCCGGCGCGCGAGCTTCCAGCCGAGCCAGACGCCGGCGAGGCTGCCGAGGCCGCCGGCGAGGAAGGCGCCGAAAAGACCGAGACCGGCCGCGTCCGCGAGCCACCACCCGGCATAGCCGAGGAGCGTGGCGCCGCCGAGCGTGAGGAGCTTGTTCATGGCGGTGTGTTGGCGCGCCCAATACCGGGAAAAATACGGTTGTGAAGCACGATTTGGCTCTGGTTCAATATCTGCACACAGAATCCCATTTAATACGCAGCCGAAAGCACCGTCTGGGGGTAGGGTAGACCTACCCCCTTTTATTCCCCATGAGTAATCGCACCCCAGCAAAACCCCTCAGTAAAAACCCCAACTTGGTCAAGTGGGTCGCAAAGATGGCCGAGCTGACGAAGCCGGCTGCGATCCACTGGGTCGACGGATCCCAGGAGGAGAACGACGCCCTCTGCGCGCAAATGGTCGCCAGCGGGACGTTCATCAAGCTCAACGAAAAACTCTGGCCGGGCTGCTACTATGCGCGGTCGGACGTGAGCGACGTCGCGCGCGTCGAGGAGCGCACGTTCATCTGCTCGCTCTCGAAGGACGGCGCGGGGCCGACCAACAACTGGGTCGAGCCGTTCGCGATGCGCAAGAAGCTCAAGGAGCTGTTCGACGGCAGCATGGCCGGGCGCACGATGTATGTGATCCCCTTCAGCATGGGCCCGCTCGGCTCGCCGATCTCGCAGCTCGGCGTCGAGATCACCGACTCGCCCTACGTCGTGGTCAACATGCGCATCATGGCGCGCATCGGCCTGCCGGTGATCAAGGAAATCGACAAGAACGAGAAGCGCGTCGTCCCCTGCATGCACACCGTCGGCGCGCCGCTGGCCCCGGGCCAGAAGGATGTCGTCTGGCCGTGCAACAAGGAGAAATACATCGTCCACTTCCCCGAGACCCGCGAGATCTGGAGCTACGGCTCCGGCTACGGCGGCAACGCGCTGCTCGGCAAGAAATGCTTCGCGCTGCGCATCGCCTCGAACATGGCGCGCGACGAAGGCTGGATGGCCGAGCACATGCTGATCCTCGGCGTCGAGAATCCGCAGGGCGAGAAGACCTACGTGGCCGCGGCCTTCCCCAGCGCCTGCGGCAAGACGAACTTCGCGATGCTGATCCCGCCGCCGCATTTCCTCGAGGACGGCTGGAAAGTGTGGACCGTCGGCGACGACATCGCGTGGATCAAGCCCGACGCCCACGGCCGGCTGCGCGCGATCAATCCGGAATACGGCTTCTTCGGCGTCGCCCCGGGCACGTCGAACAAGACCAATCCGAACGCGATGAAGGCGCTCGCGAAGAACACCATCTTCACCAACGTCGCGCTCACGCCCGACGGCGGCGTGTGGTGGGAGGGCATGACCGACGAGCCGCCGGCCGAGTGCATCGACTGGCAGGGCAACAAGTGGACGCCCGCCATCGCGAAGGAAAAAGGCACGAAGGCCGCGCATGCGAACTCCCGCTTCACCGCGCCCGCCTCGCAGTGCCCGACGATCGATCCCGACTGGGAGAATCCCGCCGGCGTGCCGATCAGCGCGATCATCTTCGGCGGCCGCCGGCCGACGACGATGCCGCTCGTCTACCAGACGTTCAACTGGAGCGGCGGCGTCTACGCGGGCGCGACGATGGGGTCCGAGATGACCGCCGCCGCCGCCGGCACCGTCGGCAAGGTCCGCCGCGATCCGTTCGCCATGCTGCCGTTCTGCGGCTACCACATGGGCGACTACTTCCGCCACTGGCTGAAGATGCAGCGCAACCTCACGGAGACGCCGCGCATCTTTCACGTGAACTGGTTCCGGAAGGACGCCGACGGCAAGTTCATCTGGCCCGGCTACAGCGACAACATGCGCGTCCTGAAATGGATCGTCTGCCGCGCCCGCGGCCGCGCGCTCGGACGCGAGACGCCGATCGGCTGGCAGCCGCGCTACGAGGACATCGACTGGACGGGGCTCGACTTCCCGCAGGAGCAGTTCGAGGCCCTGCAGGCGGTCGATCGCGCCGCGTGGCGCGCCGAGGTGCTGGGGCACGAGGAGCTGTTCCTCACCCTGCACGAGCACCTGCCGTCCGAGTTGATCTTCGAGCGCGAACTCCTGATCTCGCGGCTCTGAGCTGCGACGGCGATCCGTGTTTTCCGGCGCATGGCCCCGCTGCCATGCGCCTTTTTTGTCGCGGATCCGGAATGTCCGTCGTCCGCGCGAAACGACGGCGAAAACGCGAACTCTGGCGGCCGTGGCGGCGGGCCTTCGCGCAACTTTTACTTGGGGCGCGGAGGATTTGTGCCGACAGAGGAACAGGCCTTTTCCCTGCCGCGACCCGACCACCATGCCCATCGACCGCGCGACCCTCCTCCGCCTCGGCAACCAGCTCGCGCCCGCCGCGGCCACCTGCGGCCGGCTGCGTGCGTTGCTCGACGATCCCGATACGGACCTCGACGAGATCGTGCGGCTGATCCGGCTCGATCCGGCGCTCACCTTTCACGTCGTGCGGATGAGCAACAGCGTGATCTTCGGCCTGCGCGAGCAGACCGATTCGCTGGAAGGCGCGGTGGGCCGGGTGGGCTTCCGCGAGATCTACCGGCTCGTCGGCCTCGCCGCGGTGCGCCAGGTCTGCCAGGGAGATCTCGCGGTCTACCGGCTGAAGGCCGTGCGGCTGTGGGAAAACGCCGTCGCGACCGCGGCCGCCGCCGAGGTGCTGGCGCAGCCGGCGGGCTGCGAACCGGGCCTGGCCTACACGGCGGGACTCCTGCGCACGCTCGGCCGCGTGGTGCTCAATGGTGCGGCGCGCGGGCAGATCTATCGCGGCGAGGCGGAGTGGCCGCTCGTCGCCGAGTGGGAGCGCACGGTTTTCGGCATCACTTCGGCCGAAGTCACGGCGGTCCTGCTCGAGCACTGGAAGTTTCCCACGGAGCTCGTCGCGTCCGTGCTCGGCCACCTCGATCCCTTCGCCTGTCCGGAATCCAATGTCGGCGCCTGCGTGTTGAACCTCGCCTGCGGCGTCGCCGCGCGTTTCGGCCTGGATCTGCCGGGCGAGACCGGCCACTGGCACGGCAGTCCGGCCAAGCTCACGCTCGCGAGCGTGACCGAGGACACGCTGGAGGAATGCGCCGCGCGCGCGCGGGCGCACTATGCGGCGCTCTGCGCCTCGGTCGAATAAACGGCCGCTCCGGCTTTGCCGGCCCGGGCGGGGCGCAGGGGAATGGCTGCACGCCGCCGGAACTGGCGCGCCGCCTGCAAGTCGGTCTGTCTGCGCCATGCATCGTTTCCGGCTCTCGCTGCTGATTTTCGTTTCCCTCGCCGTCTCCCTCCGGGCGGCGGACACCGACCTGCTGCGGCAGGTGGCCCGGCAATGGCTCACGGAGCACAATCGCTGGGCGTTTACGCAGCGCGTGCGGGAATACGAGGGCGGCACGCTCAAGCAGGAGCGGCTCGAGCGCTTCGATCCCTCGCAACGCGCGACCAGCCGCTGGCGCCTGATCTCGATCGACGGCCGCCGGCCCACGGCGCAGGAGTGGGCGGATTGGACCAAGCGCCGGAACAAGGTGCGGACGCGCAAGGAGAAGCCCTTTGCGGACTATTTCGATTTCGACCGGGCGCGCGTGGTCGAGGAGACGCCGGCGCTCGTGCGCTACGAACTGCCGCTGCGCAACAGCGCCGAGTGGCTCTTCCCCATCGACAAGGTCGCGCTGCTGGTGACGATCAGCAAGACCGGCCCGGCGCTCGAGCAGGTGCAGGCGCGCGTGGCGGAGCCGTTTCGCGTGGTGCTCGGGCTGGCCCGCGTGCTCGACATCGATTTCGACGTGCAGATGGCGACGCCCGAGCGGCCCGATCCGGCCGACGCGCAGCCGAGCGGCACGGCGCGCGCCGTGGTGTCGAAACTCGGCCGGCGCGTCGATTACGCGTGGAGCGATTTCAAGCGTGTGACGCCGCACGCGGAGCTGCCGGACGAGTAAGCGCCGGCGAAGTCGTATTTCGCCGCGCGTGCGTTCCGGTGCCGCGCCCGGTCCCCGCGATCGCGGCGGATATTTTCGGAACCGGCCTCTGCGAAATCTCGCTCTTTTTGGAGACGGATTCATGCCGTCGCCGGGTGGCCGATCGGCACTGCGCACGGCACGGATGCGGCGAATGCGAGAGATCTCCGGAGCCCTGTCCGCCGATATCGGCTCATGCTTCGGAGGGAATTCGATAAGCCGGCGTGAATCATTGACATCTCGAAATGGCTGACTTTTCAAATCCAACTTGTATGCTGACGTATGCCGCACCCCGACGGGATTTTCTGACTAAATGGCTTGGGATGACCGCCGGGCTGTTATTGGCCACTGGAGGGGCGCTGCGCGCCAATCCGACCGGGGCCGAGGTCGTGGCCGGCTCGGCAACAGTGTCTGCCGGCGGTCCGACGCTGACCGTCAACCAGACCTCTGCGCGGGCGATCGTCAACTGGCAGGATTTCTCCATCGCTGCGGGCGAGTTGACCCGGTTCGTCCAGCCCGACGCGACGAGTGCGACGCTCAATCGCGTCGTCTCCGGCGCGCCTTCCGCGCTGCTCGGCAACCTGCAGGCCAACGGCCAGGTTTTCCTGATCAATCCCAATGGAGTCGTGATCGGTGCGGGCGCGCGGATCGACACCGCGGGCTTCATCGCCTCCACGCTCGATGTGGCCGATGCGGACTTCCTCAAGGGCGGCGACTTGCTCTTCACGGGCGACTCGACCGCGGCGGTGCAGAATCTCGGAGCGATCAGCGTGACGGGCGGCGATGTGTTTCTCATTGCGCGTCAGGTGGAAAACCGCGGCACGATCTCGGCCGCCAACGGCACCGCCGGCCTGGCCGCCGGTTCCGAGGTGCTCCTGACGACGGGCGGCGAAGAGCGGGTTTTTGTGCAGGCCGCCGCGCTCGCCGGCGAAGCGATCAACTCCGGCACGATCACCGCGGCGACGGCCGAACTGAAAGCCGCCGGCGGCAACGCCTATGCGCTGGCCATCAACAACAGCGGCACGGTGCGCGCGACCGGGACCGCGGTGCGCGACGGGCAGATCTGGCTGGTCGGCACCGGCGGCAAGGTCTTGTCCAGCGGCACTTTGGTCGCGTCCAGCGCCGACGGCACGCGCGGCGGCGAGGTGCGCGTCCTCGGTGATGAGGTCACGCTCGCGGCTGGCTCGCTGGTCGATGTCTCCGGTTCGGAGACAGGCGGCGTCGCGCTGATCGGCGGCGACTCGCTGGGCCAGAATGCGACCGTCCCCAACGCCACCGCCACGACGCTCGAGGCGGGCGCGACGATCCGGGCCGACGGCACCGATCAAGGCGGCCGCGTGGTCGTGTGGTCCGACGGGCACACGCATTTTGCGGGCGATATCTCCGGCCAAGGCGCGAAGGGCGGCAGCATCGAAACCTCCGGCCACACAATCGATTTGCTCGGCTCGGTGCGGGCTGGCGGCAACGGCGGTCTGTGGTTGATCGATCCGGTCAACATCACCATCGGCGCGACCGAGGCCGGCGTCATCGGCGGTTCGTTGAGCAACGGCACGGATGTGACCATCACCACGACCGGCGCCGGCACGGATGAGGGCAACATCATCGTCAACAACGATATCTCTCTCGAACTCGTCGGCTCGTCGGAGATCCACCCGACCCTGTCGCTGATCGCCGATGGCTCGATCACGTTCAACAACACCGCGCTCAACGCCTACTACGGGACCGGCGACAACACGGCCAGCAGTCTCAACGTTTCGCTCACCGCCGGAAACGACATTACGTTTTACGGCTTCAACCTCTGGAGCGCGAGCCACGACATCAACTTTAGTGCAACGGCGACGGGCTCGATTCTCTTCGACGGGACGTCGTCGCTGCGGACGGCGGGCGGGTCGGTGAGTCTGGTGGCGGGCAACGGGGTCAATATCGAGCGCAACACGGATTACGCGGACAAAGGGATCTTCACCGGAGGCGGCGACCTGACGGTCTCGGCGGGCGCGGGCCAGCTGCGGATCGCGTCGTCCAACCTGGGAACGCAGGGCGGCGACTTCTTCCTGAACACCGCGGCGACCGACACGGGCAAGGTGCGGATCATCGATTCCTACCTGGACGCGGGCGCGGGCGGGATCGACATCGGCAATGCAGCCGGCGACAGCATCATCTTCTACACGGGCCACCTGACGGCCGGCGGCGACATCAACCTGACCGGGCACGCGACGGCGGTGGATACAAACGCGAACAACCTGTCGGGCATCACGATCTGGCAGGGCAGCACGATCACGAGCACGGGCGGGGCCATCACCTTGACCGGCACGGGCATGGCGGCGGCCAACGGCGCGCATGGCATCATCGTGGACGCGAGCACGATCACGGGCTCCACCGGCGGCGTGACGCTGACCGGCACCGGCCAGGGCGGAGACTCGTCGGGCGTGCAGATCAACCACGGCTCCTCGGTCTCGGCGACCGGTGGCACGTTGAAGCTCGACGGCAAGTCGACGGCGACGGCGGCCGGCCAGAACAACGTGATCGGCGTGGAAGTCTACGGCAGCAGCCTGTCGAACACGGGCGGTGCGATCACGATCCTCGGTGATGCGACGACGACGGTGACCGGCTTCGACACGGGCTTCCAGAACCACGGCATGCTGCTCGACTCGGGCAGCTCGCTGACGGCGTCGGGCAACGTCACGCTCACCGGCACGGGTGGCGGACGCGGTGCGACGGTGCCGCCTTCGGATCAGCGGATCGGCAACTTTGGCGTGAACCTGCTGGCGGACGTGACGGTGACGGGCAACGGCAACATCACGATCACGGGCACGGGCGGCAACGGGGACCAGACCCAAGAGTCTCAGAACGACGGCAACTTCGGCGTCGTGGTCAGCACCGGCACGGTGCAGACGCAGGGCACGGGCAACATCACGATCACCGGCGACGCCGGTCCGTCGCTCCTGGCGGCCTACGGTCACGGTGTGTTGGTCAACGGCGGTGCGACGATCCAGACGGCCGGCGGCGACCTCACGGTGACGGGCCACGGTCGCGGCATGGAAGGCGCGGGCTTCGTCCTGCGGGACGGCAGCACGCTCGCGACGACCGGCGCGGGCAACCTGACGATCGATGCGACGACGCAAAGCACGTCGACGCAGGGTTACACGATCGCGGCGCGCTTCTCGAACGGCCTGCTGCAGACGGAAAACGGCTTGTTGAAGATCACGGGCACGAACCTCTCGACGGCCTCGGTGGCGGATCTGGATACGTGGGCGATCGGCGTGAACATCCTGCCGAGCGTGACGCTGCGGACCACGGGCACGGGCGACATCTCGATCACGGGCACGGGCGGCGACATCGCCGGCGTGAACAGCAACTTTGGCGTCGCGATCTGGGGCACGGTCGAAGCGACCGGCACGGGCGACATCACGATCGCGGGCACGGGCGGCGCCGGCCTCAGCGACGGCATCTACATCGGCACCGCCGCCCAGACCGCCGTCTTCGGCACCAGCGTCGGCGCCACCGCGGCGGTCGTCCGGACGAGCAATGGTTCGATCGCGTTGACCGGCACCAGCGACAGCACCACTACCGGCGCGCATGCGATCACGGTGGATGACGGCGGCTCCGTCTCGGCCGGCGGTGCGGGCACTCTGACGCTCGCAGCACAAGGAACCAACGGCTCCGCGTCCATCGGCGACGTGCGCACGGCCGATCATGCGTTGACGTTGACGGCGACGGGCGACGTGACGCTGACCGGCGCCTTGATCGCGGGCACCTCGGCGACACTCACCCTGCAGCCGGGCGCGAACAAGACGCTGACGCAGACCTCGGGCGCTTCGATCATCGCCGGCACACTCAACCTGCTCGGCACCAGCGCGACCCACACACTCACCGCCGGGACGAACCAGATCGGTTATCTGACGGCGAACACGGGCTCGCTGAGCTTCAACGGCGACGGCGGCTTCGCGATCGGGCAGACGGCGACGCCGACGCTCAACGGCATCACGGCGACGGGCGCGGTCAACCTCGCGGCGACCGGCACGAACGCCTATCTCTACCTCAACAGCTTCATCCATCTGACGCCGACGGCGGATACGACGCTCTCGCTCAGCGCGGTGCGCGACCTGATCGTCAATCAGGGCTCGAGCATCACGGTGACCGGCTCGCACCTGGCCGACGTGACGCTGACCTCGAACTCGACCGGCGATGCGGCGGGCGGGTCGGTCTTCATCCTCCAGGATTCGACGATCACGACCAACGGCGGCGACCTGACCGTGGGCGGCGGTGCGGCCGACGGCTATGCCGTCGCGCGGCCGGACAATGCGGACCTGCCCTACGGCGTGTGGATCGCCACCTCGACGATCAACACCGGCGCGGGCGACATCACGGTGAAGGGCCGCGGCGACAACGGCGTCCGGCTCAACGGCGCCAGTCTCACGACGACGAGCGGCGACATCCACCTCTTCGGCCAGGGCGCGACGACCGGCGGCACGGGCGTCTTCCTGAAGGCCTACGTCAACGACAGCGGCCCGACGACGGCGACGGTCCTGCGCACGACGAGCGGCGACATCACGCTGACCGGCACGGCCAACACGACCGGTTCGGACGTGGCGGGCACGCAAGGTTACTGGACCGGAGTCAACCTCTGGACCGACAGCCGCGACCAGACCGAGAGCAACGCTTTCGGCTATCAGGGCGTTTACCTGACCAGCGCCAGCGGCGACATCACGCTCGCCGGCACGAGCGGCGTGAGCGTCGGCAGCCTCGCCGGTATCGAGACGACGGGCACGGGCGCGATCTCTCTCTCCAGCACGGGCACGACGGGCGGACGCGGTGTCGATCTCGCCGGCGCGTTGCACGCGTCCGGCAGCGGTGCGATCGCCGTCGACAGCGGCGCCGACATCAAGGTCAGCGGCTCGATCCAAGCCGGCAGCGGCACGGTCGCGATCACCGCGGATCAGGCGCTGGCCCTTTCAGGCAACGCCTCGATCTCCAGCGCCGCCACCGGCACCGCGCTTACGCTGGCCGCGGGCACGACGTTTACCAACACCGCGGGCGCCTCGGCCCTCGCGGCGACCAACGGTCGCTGGCTCGTGTGGTCGCAGAATCCGGCGGACGATGCGCGCGGCGGCCTCGCCTACGCCTTCAAGCAATACAACGCCACCGTCGGCACGAGCACGGTGCTCGGCTCCGGCAACGGCTTCCTCTACACGCTCGCGCCGACGATCGACGTTTCCCTGATCGGCACGATCTCGCGCATCTACGACGGCACGAATGCCGCGACCGTGGGCGCCGGCAACTATCTCCTCGTCGGCATGGTCGACGGCGATCTCGTGACGATCGATGTGTCGGGCAGCGGCGTGTTCGACACGAAGAATGTCGGCACCGGCAAGGTCGTCACCATCGGTGGCATCGCGCTGGACGGCGCCAGCGACGGCAACGCGATCGTCTACGGTTATCAACTCGGCTCGACCAGCGCGTCGGGCGCGGTGGGCACGATCACGCCGGCGACCCTGACTTACGCGGCCGATCCGGCGAACCGTCCCTACGGCTCGGCGAATCCCTCGTTCGGTGGCGCGGTCACCGGTTTCCTCGGCGGCGATACGCTGGCCAACGCGACCGGCGGCAGCCTCGTCTTCACGACGAGCGCGACGATCGGCAGCAACATCGGCACCTACTCGATTCTCGGCTCGGGCCTGACGGCGACGGACGGCAACTACGTCTTCGTGCAGGCCGCGGGCAACGCCACCGCGTTGACGATCAACCCGGCGTCGCTGGTGATCACGGCGGACGACGTGAGCAAACTCTACGGCGCGCTGCTGCCGACGTTCACGGCGAGCTACGACGGACTGGTGAACGGCGACACGACGGCGGTGGTGAGCGGACTGACGCTGACGACCACGGCGACGGCCGGCTCGAATGTGGGCACCTACACGATCACGGCCGGCGGAGCGACGGCGTCGAACTACGCGATCACGTTCGAACCGGGCACGCTGACGATCAATCCGGCATCGCTGGTGATCACGGCGGACGACGTGAGCAAACTCTACGGCGCGCTGCTGCCGACGTTCACGGCGAGCTACGACGGACTGGTGAACGGCGACACGACGGCGGTGGTGAGCGGACTGACGCTCACGACCACGGCGACGGCCGGCTCGAATGTCGGCACCTATACGATCACGGCGGGCGGAGCGACGGCGTCGAACTACGCGATCACGTTCGAGTCCGGCACGCTGACGATCAACCCGGCGTCGCTTGTGATCACGGCCAACGATGCAACCCGCGAGGCCGGTGCGGACAATCCGTTCTTCACCGCGACGTTCGATGGTCTCGTCAATGGCGATACGGCGGCGGTGGTCGACGGACTGGTCTTCGGCACATCGGCGACGACGGGGAGTTTGATTGGCTCTTATGCGATCGTGCCCTCCGGGGCGACGGCGTCGAATTACACGATCACATTCGCGGCCGGCACGCTGACGGTGATACCGCCGGTCGTGATCGTCGACGGACTCTCGATCCCGGTGTCGACGCTGGACGGACAATCGCTGATTTCGTCCGGCTACGCGGTCGTGTCGCGCGGCCGCAGCAACCGCTTCGTCTCGCTCTCGGGTCGCGTGGCTGTGGGCACGTCCGTCGATCAGGGCCTCAGCTTGGCGCTTGCGCCGGCCGTGCCTTGGTTCGGCGAGCCCGCGGGTTTTGCCTTGCTGCCGGTGGACGGCGACGGGGCTGCATCGCAGCCGGGGGCTGGTGACGAACCTCGCGTGCGCGAAACATCGACCGACCGCGGCCGCTTCCGGGTCATCTATCGGGAGGTGTTGACGCAGGAGCGTGCGCTGGCGACCGGCAATACCGCGACCGGCTCGAGCTATCGCGATTTCGACGGAGCCCGTCCGCCGCACGTTCGCCTCCTCCGCGCGGCTCCATCCGATTCCTCCGCGACGCCGCCCTCCACCTCCCTTTAAGCCGCCCGGTCTTTATTCTCCATGAAGCTTTCGTTTCGTTTCTGGTTCTCGGTTCCCGTCTGGGTGGCCGGTTTGTCGCTGAATGTGCACGCGCAGGATGCGCGTCTGGCCCCGAAATTGCCCGCACCGGCGGAGGCGCCGGCCGCTCTGCCGCCGGCTCCGGCCGCGGCTGTCGCCGCGCCGGCCGATCAGGATGCCGTCCTCGTCGGCTCGCTCGACGGACTGGTGTTTCTCGGCGATCGCGTCGCGGTGCAGCCGGCCGGGATCGGCCGGCCCGGCGTGACGTGCGAGGGATTGCTGTTGTTGCAGCAACCGGCCTTTCAGCGGCTGGCCGCGGCGGCACTGGGCCGACCGGTCACGCTGCGCATGCTCAACGAACTGACTCGGCAGGTGGTGCTGTTCTATCGCGAGCAGGGACGGCCGGTGGTGGACGTGTTCGTGCCGGAGCAGAACATCTCCAGCGGCACGGTGCAGATCCTCGTTCTCGAAGGTCGCGTCGGCCAGGTCCGCGCCGAGGGCAACGCCCATTTCTCGTCCGCGCTGCTGACCGGGCAGGTGCGGCTGCGGCCGGGCGAGCCCATCGCGAGCGAGCCGCTGCTGGCCGATCTCGTCTGGCTCAACCGCAATCCGTTCCGCCAGGTCGATCTCGTCTTCGCCCGCGGAGTCCAGCCGGGCGAGACCGACATCGTGCTGAGGACCCGGGACCGGTTTCCGCTGCGCGTCTTCGCCGGCTACGAGGATTCCGGCAACGCGGTGACGGGCGAGGATCGCGTGCTGGCCGGCGTCAACTGGGGCAACGCGTTCGGCCGCGACCAGCAGATGAACTATCAGCTGACCGCCAGCCCCGATTTCTCCCAGCTCGTGGCGCATTCCGCCAGCTACCTCGTGCCGCTGCCCGGCCGCCACACGCTGACGATTTTCGGCAGCTACGCGACGAGCCGGCCGGACCTGGGGACGGGCTATTTCAAGCTCAAGGGCAGCAGCTGGCAGACGAGTGCGCGCTACGGCGTTCCGCTGGCGTCGACGCACGAACGCTTCAGTCACGAGCTGAGCGCGGGCGTGGATTTCAAGCGCAGCAACAACAACCTGCTCTTTGGCGGACTGCAGGTCTTCGACCAGTGGACGGACGTGGTGCAGGCGGTCGCGGACTACAACGCGCAGCTGGCGGACCGCTGGGGGCGCACGACCCTCGATGTCCAGGGGGTCTGGAGCCCCGGCGGCCTGAGCGCCAACAACCACACGCGCAATTTCCGGGACGCCCGCGCGTATGCGGAATCCGATTACGCGTATGCGCGCGCCACGCTCGGGCGCACGATCCTCCTGCCGCGCGGCGCCAGCTGGGTCGCGCGGCTGACCGCGCAGGTGGCCAGCGCCAACCTGCTCGGCAGCGAGCAGCTCGGTCTCGGCGGCTACGAAAATCTCCGCGGTTACGAGGAGCGCGAGGCCAACGGCGACAACGCCTGGGTCCTGACCAACGAGCTGCACCTGCCCGCCTTCAGTCCGATGCGGCTGCTCGGCGGCGGCCGCCTGACCGACCGGCTCGAGGTGCTCGGCTTCGTCGACTACGGCGAGGCGAGCAGCCACCGGCTGCTGCCGGGCGAGGACGCGCACCTCGTGCTGGCGAGCGTGGGCGGCGGCCTGCGCTACAACGTGGCTCCGTATCTCAACGTGCGCTGCGACTACGGCCACCAGCTGCTGGACAGCGGCGTCTCCGACGGCCGGCGCAGCAGCCGCTTCCACCTCGGCGTCGTGGTCGCCTACTGAGGCGACCCGGCGGCGGGCCGGCGGGCGGCGCGGTCCTTTATTCGGCCGGCGGGGCGAAGCCGCGGCGCATCACGTTTTCGGCGACGACGCGCGGGAAGAGGAAGTTTTCCAGGTAGCCCGGGCCGCCGGCCTTCGTGCCGCCGCCGCTCATCTTGAATCCACCGAATGGATGCCGCTCGACGATCGCGCCGGTGATGCCGCGGTTCAGATACACGTTGCCGCACATCAGCTCCTGCTCGGCGCGCTCCAGCGCCCGCGGGCTGCGCGAGAAGAGCCCGCCGGTGAGCGCATACTCGGTGCCGTTGGCGAGCGCGAAGGCCTCGTCGAGATCCTTCGCCTTCATCACGACGAGGACGGGCCCGAAGATCTCCACGCGCGCGATCTCGTGCGCCGGCTTCACGCCGGTGAAGATCGTCGGCGGCACGAAATGGCCGCCGCTGGCGGCGGCCGCGGCCGGCAGCGCGGCCTGCCAGGCGAGCTTCGCCTCCTTATTCCCCTGCTCGATCAGGCGGAGGATCTTCTTCTGCGCCGCCTCGTCGATCACCGGGCCGATCACGGTGCCGGGCTCGGCGGGATCGCCGATCGGCAGCGTGGCGGCGGCGGAGACCAGCCGCGCGACGAACTTGTCGTGGATCTCCGCCAGCACGATCAGCCGGGACAGCGCGGAGCATTTCTGGCCGGAGAATCCGAACGCGCTGTAAAGCGCCGCGGGGATCGCCTCGTCGAGGTCGGCGTCGCTGTCGACGATGAGCGCGTTTTTCCCGCCCATCTCGCACACGACCTTCTTCAGGTTGAGCTGGCCGTGCTCGGCGAGCGTGACGCCCGCGGTCTTCCAGATCTCCGTGCCGACGGCGCGCGAGCCGGTGAAGGCGATGAAATCGACACGCGGGTGCTCGACGAGGTGCGCGCCGATGTGCTCGCCGAAGCCGGGCAGGAAATTGACCACGCCCGGCGGCACGCCGGCTTCGAGGAGGATGTCCACGAACGTCGCCGCGATCAGCGACGCCTGCTCGGCGGGTTTCACGATCACGGTGTTGCCGGCGACGAGCGGGGCGACGGTGAGGCCGCAGAGGATCGCGAGGGGGAAATTCCACGGCGCGATGACGACGCCGGTGCCGCGCGGAATCCAGCGCTGCACGCAGCGCTCGCCGGGCACGGGCTGTGTCACGCGCGGTGCGGCGAGCCGGCGCATCTCGACGGCGTAGAACCGGCAGAAATCGATCGCCTCGCTCACATCGCCGTCGGCCTCGAGCCAAGGTTTGCCGGCCTCGAGGATGATGAGGGCGTTGAGGTCCGGCCGGCGCGCCTCCATGAGGTCGGCGGCGCGCTCGAGGATCTGCGCGCGCTCCTCGACCGGACGGCGGGCCCATTCGGGCTGGACGAAGCGGGCGGCGGTGACGGCCGTCTCGGCATCGGCCACGGTGCCGCGGGCCCAGTGGCCGAGGATCTGGTCGGGATGGGCGGGATTGCGCGAGGGGATGAACTCGTGCGTGCCCATGCGGTTCGTGCCGATGACCAGCGGGCAGCGGCGGCCGAAGCCGGCGCGGGCGGCGGCGAGCGCGGCGCGGAGACGTTCGCGGGCGGCGGGCTGGGTGAAGTCGGTGTTCGGGGCGTTGCGGAAAACGGGCGCCACGGGCGCGGCCGGGCGGGCGGGCGCCGGATCCGGCACGGACGGCGCGACCGCGAGGATCTCCACGGGATTCTTGAGCAGGTGCTCCTTGCTCGCCTCGCCGAGGTTTTTCTGGCGGAGGAAGCCTTCGTTGCTCGTGTTCTCGAGGAGCCGGCGGACAAGGTAGGCCATGCCGGGGAGCAGTTCGCCGATGGCGCAATATTCGCGGACGCGATGGCCGCGCTGCAGCAGCGCGTGCTTCAGCTCGTCGGCCATGCCGTAGAGCGCCTGGAACTCGTAGGCGCGCGGATCGAGCGCGAGCCGCTCGGCCTGGGCGATGGCGTGCGCGACGGTGCGGACGTTGTGCGAGGCGAAAGCGGGCGAGACGATGTCGATGTTTTCCAGCAGGACGCGGGTGAGTTTCTCGTAGTTGGCGTCGGACTCGGGCTTGCGCTGCCAGACGGGCACGGGCCAGTCGCGCTGCCGGGCGTTGATCGTCTCGAAGTCCCAGTAGGCGCCCTTCACGAGCCGCACGGCGATGGGCCGGCGGCGGGCGCGGGCCCAGGCGACGAGGTCGAGCAGGTCGCGTTCGCAATCGCGCAGGTAGGCCTGGAGCGCGATGCCGACGGCGGGCTGGGCGGAGAACTCGGGTTCCTCGAGGATGGATTTGAAGAGCGCGAGGGTGAGGTCCTTCAGCTTGTAGCTCTCCATGTCGAAGTTGATCAACGCGCCGGCCTCGATCGCGCGGCGCAGGATCGGCCGGAGGCGCTGTTTCAACGCGGCGATGGAGTTTTCCGGGTCGGCAGGATGGACGTCGGGCGTGAGCGCGGAGATCTTGACGGAGAGGTTGAGCCGCGGGAGCGGACCCTGCGGGCCGGCATCGCTGAAACACGGCTCCGGCGTCTTGGCGTAGTGGGCGGAGACCGTGGCGAGGACGTCGAGATTGCGGGCGAGAAACGCGTCGGCCTCGGCCTCGCTCACGACCGTCTCGCCGAGCAGGTCGATCGTGGTGGCGAGGCCGGCGGAGGAGTTCCTGCGGATCTGTTTGACGAGGTCGGCGGGCGTCTCGCCGGCGACGAACTGTGCGGCCATCGAGACGACGTTGGCCTTGACGGGACCGGCGACGAGGGCGGGCGCGAAGGAGGAGACGGCGAGGCCGGCCTTCATCGCGGGGTTGAGCTCGACGGCCTGGTCGCCGAGATATTCCTGCAGGTGGCGGACGATCTCGGCCGAGGATTGGAGCGAGGGCAGGACGTCGACAAAGCGGAAGAGCTGGGCCTTGAAGGCGGGATCCTTCATCGCCCAATCCATCACGCGGGCGTAGGCGCCCTTCAGGGAGAAGATGCCGTGGGCGGGATTCGCCTCCATGACGGCGAAGAGCTGGTCGCCGATTTCGCGAATCCGGCGTTCCAGGACGGGGTCGACGGGCGGGAAAACGGCGGGCGTCATGACAAAGGAGTTCCGATTGAAGACGAGGGCGGCAAGCGGGGCGCGGAAGGCGGAGAAAAATGAAGCGCGGCTAACAGCGGCCAATAGTTTCCGCGCAGCCGCCGGGTGCAAGCAACCGTGCGGAGCGGACGGAAAAAAGGCCCGGGGCGCTTTAAAGGCACCCCGGGCCCACAGGCCAAACCACCGCGGTGACGCGGAAGCGATCAGTAGATGTAGCCGTCTTCGCCGTGCTCGCTGGTGTCGAGACCTTGCGTCTCGACCTCCGGCGTGGGCCGGAGACCGACGACGGCCTTGACGATGTAGGCGATGACGATGGTGGCGACGATGGAGAGGACGAGGGTGACGGCGACAGCCTTGAGCTGCTCGACGAGCAGACCCTTGACGAGCGGCTCGATGCCGGGATTGACCGAGGAGGTCGCGAGGACGCCGGTGAGGATGGCGCCGAGCGTGCCGCCGACGGCGTGGACGCCGAAGGTGTCGAGCGCG
>Ga0222421_100136_pt1 | contig 68996 bp, 52 predicted proteins | sample 3A1ome_2_FD_182473 | JGI IMG/M metagenome (GOLD analysis project Ga0222421, IMG submission 182473) | Enriched microbial communities from leaf-cutter ant dump, University of Wisconsin, Madison, United States - 3A150A (version 2) | ecosystem: Environmental > Terrestrial > Nest > Insects nest > Nest... | reverse complement strand
GGCTCGGGGACCTTCACGCTGATGACGGCGGTGAGGCCTTCGCGGACGTCGTCGCCGGTGATCGTCGGGTCCTTTTCCTTCAGGAGATTGTTGGCCTTCGCGAACGTGTTGATGACGCGGGTGAGCGCGGTGCGGAAGCCCGACAGGTGCGTGCCGCCCTCGATGTTGTAGATCGAGTTGGCGTAGGCGAAGACCTGGTCGTTGTAGGAATCGTTGTATTGCATCGCCACGTCGACGGTGACGGGCGGCTTCGTCGGGTCGGACTCGTTGGGGATCGAGTCGCTGAACGTGATCGGCTTCTCGTGCACCACGTTCTTGTTCTGGTTCAGGAAGCGGACGAACTCCGTGATGCCGTCGCGGAAGAAGAACTTGTCGGTCTTCTGCGAGCGCTCGTCGACGAGCTCGATCGCGATGCCGGGGTTGAGGAACGCGAGCTCGCGCAGGCGCTTCGCGAGGATCTCGTAGACGAAGTCGCGGGTGGTCTTGAAGATCTCCGGATCGGGTTTGAACGTGATCTTCGTGCCGGTCTTCTTCGTGTCGCCGATGATGGCCATCTTCTGCGTCGTCACGCCCTGCGCGAAACGCATCTGGTAGACCTTGCCGTTGCGGCGGACCTCGGCCTCGAACCATTCGGAGACGGCGTTGACGCACTTCGCGCCGACGCCGTGAAGGCCGCCGGAGACCTGATACGCGCCCTTGCCGAACTTGCCGCCGGCGTGGAGATTCGTGAGGACGAGCTCGAGCGCGGGGATTTTATACTGCGGATGGATGTCGACCGGGATGCCGCGGCCGTCGTCCTCGACCGAGCACGAGCCGTCGAGATGGATCGTCACCCGGACGAGGCTCGCGAAGCCGGCCAGGGCCTCGTCGATGGAGTTGTCGACGACCTCGAAGACGCAGTGGTGGAGGCCGCGCTCGTTGGTGTCGCCGATATACATGTCGGGGCGTTTGCGCACGCCCTCGAGACCCTCGAGTTTCTGGATTTTGGAGGCGTCGTAGGCGTCGGCGCCGGCCTGGGTTCTTGCGTCGTGTTCAGCTGCGGATTCGTCGGCCATGAAGGGTGTTTTCGGGTGGAAATGGGAAAGGAAAAAACTGTCCCGGAACGGCCGTGGACGCGAGGGTTTTTTTGGGAAATAACCGGGGCGGAAACGCCGTTCCTTTGGCCTATACGCGAGGGATTCGTTTGACCGGGGTGGGGACACCGGCAAGCTGGCCGTTCATGCTGACCCCTGCGCTCGAAAAGCTGCTGATTTTGCAGGATCGCGACGCCAAACGGCGCGCCCTCGACGCCCAGTTGAAGGCCGTCCCGGTCGACATCGCCGCGGTCGAGCAAAAGATCGCCGGCGAGAAGGCGGCGATCGAGACGGCCCGGACCGAGCTCAAGGAGCTGGAATCGAAGAAGAAGCTGCTGGAGACCGAGATCGGCTCGGCGGAGGACACGCTGGGCCGGTATCGCACCCAGCAGTCGCAGGTCCGCAAGAACGACGAATACCAGGCGCTCGGCCAGCAGATCGAGCACGCCCAGAAGCTGATCGGCGAACTCGAGGGCCGGGAGCTCGAGCTGATGTATGGGATCGACGAGGCGAAGAAGAAATTCGCCGCGGCCGAGGCCGTGCTGAAGGCCAACATCTCCGGCCACGAGGCCCGCATCAAGGTCCTCCGCGAGCGTCATACGAATCTCACCGCCGAGCTGGCGGCGGCCGATGCGGAGCTCGCTGCGGCGCGCGCGCCCGTGCCGGTGCCGGCGATCCGGCTTTACGATCGCATCGCCGCCCGCGGCCTGCCCGCGGTCGTGCCGTTGCGCGCCAGCAAGTGCTCGGGCTGCCATCTCAAGGTGTCCGCCGAAGTCGAATCCGACGCGCGCGGCAAAGGCGAGGAAGGGAAGCTGGGCACCTGCGACCAGTGCGGCCGCATCGTGTATTGGGAAAGCTGACGGACGCGCGTTTTCCGGGCGTCAACGGACGCGGCTGCGACCGCGGCTGCGGCTGCGATGCGGTGTGGTGTGGGGCAGGCAGGGCCGAGGTTGCGGATTTTGAAACCGCTGATGCACGCTGATGCGCGCTCATGAATGCCCACGAGGGATGGATTCAGTCCCGTCCCTCATGCGGATGCACTTTGCGCCGCTTGCCGGATCCGCTGCTTGGCCGAATTTACGTTGTTGAGGTGGGTGGAACCGGTTCTCCAGATCGGTTTCCCCATGGCGTGCGTTCACCAACCCGTCTGGAGGGAGGACGGGTTTCCCCTTGGAATGTGCGCCTCTCTCATGGAGATGGAGCATCCAACGGCCTGAGCCCGGCTTAGCGTCCATCCGCGTGCATCAGCGGTTTCCCCTCAATGCACCGCCGGAGCGGGTGGCGTTACGATGCGGATGCCGGCGGCGCGGTTTCGCCGGGATGCAGGGCGCGATGGACCATCCAGGCGAGTTCGTCGGTGGTGAACGGCTTGCCGAGCAGCTCGACCTGGCCGATCTGCGCGAGATCCTGCGGCGGGATTTTGAGGAAATAACCCGACATGACGATGATCGGCAGCGTCGGGGCGAATTCGCGGACCTTGCCGGCGAGTTCGGTGCCGGTCATGCCCGGCATCGTCTGGTCGGTGATGAGGACGGCGCAGCCGGCGGGATTGGCGCGAAGCGCCTCGAGGCAGTTCACCGCCGTGTCGAGCGTGGCGGCGCGGTAGCCTTTGTTTTCGAGGGCGAACTTCGTGAAGCTGGCGACGGTGTCCTCGTCGTCGACGATGTAGATCATCTGGCCCTGGCCGCGCGGCGACTGGGGCGTCTCGGACTGATCCGCATCGCCGCTGCCGAGGACGGCCGCGGGCAGGTAGATGTGGAAGGTCGAACCGACGCCGACCGTGCTCTCGACGTCGATGGCGCCGCGGTGGGCGCGCACGATGCCGTGCACAACGGCGAGGCCGAGACCGGTGCCTTCGCGGACTTCCTTCGTGGTGAAGAACGGATCGAAAATGCGCTGGAGCGTGGCGTCGTCGATGCCGTGGCCGGTGTCGCTGACGCTGAGGCGCAGGTAATCGCCGGCGGGCAGCGTGGCGAGCGCGGCGGTGCGGGGCGTCTCGTGGTCGACGACGCGCAGCGCGATGCGGAGCACGCCGCCATGGGCCTGCATCGCGTGCGCGGCGTTGGAGCCGAGGTTGATCAGCACCTGATGGATCTGGGTCGCGTCGCCCATGACCGGACCGCAGCCGGGCGCGATGTCCGTTTCGATCGCGATCGTGGCCGGGATCGTGGCGCGCAGGAGCCGGCGGGCCTCCTCGATGACGATCGCGAGGTCGAGCGGCGTGTGCTGGTCGTCGGCCGACTGGCGGCCGAAGGTGAGGATCTGTTCGACGAGTTCGCGGGCGCGCAGGCTCGCGCCGCGGGATTGCGCGAGATAGTCGCGGGCGACCTCGTTGTCGCCGATCGTGTCGCCGAGCAGTTCCTGATAGCCCATGATGCCGGTCAGGAGATTGTTGAAGTCGTGCGCGATGCCGCCGGCGAGCGTGCCGAGCGTCTCCATCTTCTGCGCCTGGAAAAGCTGGAACTCGAGCTTGCGGCGGGCCTCCTCGCTGTCGCGGCGGCTGCTGATGTCCTGAAACGCGCCGATGAGCCGGACGGGCCGGCCGTCGACGATGTCGGCGCGGGCGAGGGCGCGGACCCAGATCCGCCGGCCGCGGGCGGTGACGAGCGGCAGCTCGAGATCGTAGGCGCGGCCGTGGGCCATGGCGGCCTTGAACGCGGCGGAGATGACGTTGCGGGCCTCGGGGGCGAAGAACTCGACGGCGGAGTGCACGGTCGGCCGGTAGTGTTCGCCGACTTCGTGGATGCGGCGGGCCTGCTCGGACCACGTGATCTGCATCGTGTCGAGGTCCATCTCCCAGCCGCCGATCTGGGCGATGTCGCTGACCTGCGTCATGAGCTGCTCGAACTGATGCAGCCGCTGTTCGAGAAGTTTGCGGGCGGTGACGTCGGTGTGCATGCCGACCATGCGCAGCGGCCGGCCCTGCGCGCTGCGGTTCACGACCTTGCCGCGGTCGAGGATCCATTTCCAGTCGCCCTGCTTGGTGCGGAGGCGGTGCTCGTGCTGGTAGAGCGGCGAGCGCTGCGCGAAATGCTCCTCCGTCGCGGCGAGGCAGCCGGCGAGGTCGTCGGGGTGGATGAGGTGATGCCAGCTCTCGATCGTCTCGGGGATCTCGCCCGGTTCGTAACCGAGCATCTGCGGCCAGCGGTGGTCGTGATAGGTGACGCCGGTCGGGATGTTCCAATCCCAGACGCCGTCGTTGGTGCCCTCGACGGCGAGCTGCCAGCGCTCCTCGGCCATGCGCAGCGCCTCGAGCGTCTGCTTTTCGGCGGTGATGTCGCGATCCATGCCGACGAGCCGGACGGGCCGGCCCTGCTCGTCGCGCCGGATGTAGCCGTGGGTCTCGATGTGGCGGACGAAGCCGTCGGGCAGCACGACGCGGAATTCGTTGGCGAATTCCTCACGGCCCTGGCTCATCGCCTCCTCCTCGTTCTGCTGCGCGCGGGCGCGGTCCTCGGGGTGGATCAGCGCGAACCAGGCGCGGTGCAGTCCGGGAAACGTGTCCCGCGCCACGCCGTAGATCTCGAACATCCGGTCGTCCCAGATCACGCGGTCGCTCTCGATGTTCCAGTCCCAGACGCCGTAGCGCGAGGCGCGGAGGGCGAGCTGCCAGCGGTCGGTGAGCGTGCGCAGGCGCTCCGCGTTTTCGCGCTCGGCGGTGATGTCGCGGCTCGTGCCGGTGATGCGCACGAGCCGGCCCTGGGCGTCGCGCTGGACGATGGCGCGCGATTCCACGTGCCGCACGGCGCCGTCGGTCATCCGCACGACGCGGAATTCCTGATCGTAGGCGTTGCCGCCGGCGAGCACGAGTTGGAAGCGTGCTTCGGCGAGCGCGCGGTCCTCGGGGAGCAGGCATTTCATCCACCCTTCGAACGTGCCGTCGAAATCGCCCGCCGTCCGGCCGTGGATCTGGAGCGTGCGCTCGTCCCACGTGTGCTTCTGGGTGGCGGCGTCCCACTCCCACACGCCGAGCGCGGCCGATTGCGTGGCGAGCTGCAGGCGCTCGTTGAGCGTGCGCAGGTGCTGCTCGGCGAGCCGGTGGGCGGTGATGTCGGTGAGGATGCCGATCCAGTTGACGAGTTTGCCGCCGGCGTCATGGACCGGCTCCATGTCGACGATCTGCCAGTAGGGATGGCGGCTCTTCGTGTAGTTGAGAACCTCGACACAGCAGCGCTCGCCGGCCTGCTCGGAGCGGCGCATCTGCGCGATGCTGGCGGGATCGGTGTCCGGTCCCTGGAGAAAATGGCCGGGCTTGCGGCCCTTCACCTCGGCGAGCGAGTAGCCGGTCATGCGCTCGAAGGCGGCGTTGGCCCACTCGAGCCCGCCCTGCGCGTCGGTGACGATGACGCCGTTGGTGGTGTTGCGGGCGACGAGCCCGAGCTGGGCGTTTTCGCGGGCGGTGGCGCGGAGGCTGGAGCTGAGCGTGCGCAGTTCGCCGGTGCGGCGGGTGACGAGCTCCTGCAGGCGGGTGGCCTGCTGTTCGAGCACGGCGTTGAGGCGGGCGTGCTCCTGTTCGGCGGCCTGCCGGCGCTCGTCGATGCGCCCCGCGGTTTCCGCGGAGAACATCGCCAGCGCCAGTCCGGTCAGCACGAGTGCGAGGATGAGAAAGTCCGGTCCGAGCCGCGGCGCCACGATGCCGAGCGTGATCAGCAGCAGCGTGAGTCCGATCAAGGCGACCGGCAGCACGATGACGCCGCAGAACAACCGCCGCGCCAGCGCGCCGGCCGAGGTCGGCGCCAGCAGCATGCGCAGCAGCTGGTTGTCCGGCCGGGCCAGCAGCGTGCCCAGGCTGAGCAGGAACAAAACACCGGCGACCGGCGTGTCGATGTGCAGCGGGCGTGCATAGACGGTGAAGCCGCACAGGCCGCGCATCGCGAGCGTGGTGGCGCTCAACGCGAGCACGATGCTTCCCAGCCAGACCGAGGCCGGCCGGCGCGCCTGCGTGGCGCGGCCCAGGGCCAGTAGCATCGCTCCCGCCAGCGCCAGCGCCAGTCCGGTGTCCGGCGTGATCCCGGCCACCGCGGTTTCGGGTTCGCCGAGATCGAGAAACAACACTCCGGACTGCCAGAGCCCGCCGTCGCGCGCGGCGCGCGCCAACGTCACGGCGACCAGCACGAGCGCCAGCAGGGTCGCCGGCAGGGCGAAACGCAGGGCGCGCTGTGCCGCCTGTGCCGTCAACGCCAGCGCCATCAACGCCAGCGCTCCGGCGATGGAGGCGGGGACGGTCCGCATGAAAGCGAGGCCGGGCAACGAGCCGGCCAGAAGCAGCGCCGACACGACCAACGCCGACAGTCCGGCCAAGGTGGCGCCCCGACGGAGTTTTGCTTCGAGCGTCATGCCGTGGAAAGAGTCGGGCCAGCGTGCGCTTTGCGCGGGCGATTGCAATGACGACGAATGGGTTCCGGCAGAAACCTCGCCGCCGGGAGCCGCCGGCCGCGCCGATTGGAATATATCTTTGCGCTTCAGGTTTCGGGACGCGTGTCGAAAGGAACGATCTTCTTTCTCATGAAAGTCACCAAGTTCTCGTTCCTTTTGTGGTCCTTTTGCCTCGCGCTGGCCGCTCCGGCTTCGGCGTTCGCCGCGCGCGAGATGCCGACGCCCGTGCGCACGGTTTCGCCCGTCTGTCCGGCGAATCTGCGAGGCACGGCCGGCCTCGTGATGGTCAAATGCGCCATCGACGAGCAGGGCAACGTCATCGCCGCCGATGTGATCAAGTCCACGGACACCGGGTTCGAAGAGCCGGCGGTCACGGCGTTGAAGAAATGGAAGTTCAAGCCGGCGAACGAGAACGGCAAGGCCATCGCGGTTTCGGTCACGGTGCCGGTGAAATTCACGGGCGACGAGACCTCCTGAGTGATCCGGGTGTGTTTTGCGGTTTGTTCGCTCAAGTTTGACGGAAACGTGACGATGTTCGCCCTAGTCCGCACCCCAACCGCCCACATCTTCTTTCTTAGTCGATCATGAACGCCCGACCCCTTCTGGCCGCAGTCCTGTTCTGTTTGCTTCTTCCGGCGGCGAGCTTCGCCGCGCGCGAACTTCCCGTGCCTGTCCGCACGGTCTCGCCCCAATGTCCGGACTCCCTCAAGGGCACGTCCGGCCTCGTCATGGTCAAGGTGACCATCGACGAACAGGGCAACGTCGCCGACACCAACGTCGTGAAATCGAGCAACGCCGAGTTCGATCGTTATGCCATCGACGCGTTGAAGAAATGGAAGTTCAAGCCCGCCAGCGAGGACGGCAAGGCCATCACCATCTCCGTGACGATCCCCGTCAAATTTGTCGGAGAGTGATCGTCCGCGGTCGGTGTCTCCCCAAGCCCGGAAATTCCCATCATGTCGCTGCAAAATCTCACCATCGGTAAGAAAATCGGGCTGGGTTTCAGTCTCGAGATCGCGTTGCTGATCGTCATCGCGACGATCGCCTACACCGTGCTCGGCGGCGCCGGCCGCCGGCTGACGATGTATGCCGACAGCGCGCAGGAAACCTACGCGGCCACCTCGCTCGAATCGTCGATGCAGGCCCTCAAGCTGCAGGTGAACGAATTCCTCGCCACCGGCTCCGCCGAGAGCATCGCCGCATGCGAGACCGCGAAACAGGCCCTCGATGCCGATCTCGCCCGGGCCGCCAAACTGATCGTCGATCCCGTCCGGGCCGCCGACATCGTCAAGGCTCGCGACCTGCTCGCCGCCTACAACGCCGCCTTCGCCGATCTCGTCGCCAACCACAAGGCGCGCGCGGCCGTCGAGAGCGATGTCATCAACCCGCAGGCCAGGCTCATCGTCGACGGTCTGCAGCAGATCCTCGCCCAGGCCAAGACGCAGGGCGACATGAACGCCGCCTTCCAGATTTCCAACGGCCTGAAGGCGTTCTTCGAGTGCTCGAGCCTCGTCAACTCCTTCCTCCTCACGTCCGACGCGCCCAAGGCCGCCGCCGCCCGCGACGCCCTCGCCGTCACCGTCAGCCAGATCAAGAAAATGCAGAAGGATCAGGCCGAGATGGAAAAACTCGACGCCACGTTGAAGGACGACGCCAAGACCGCCCTCCTCGTCTCGCTCCAGGAATCCGCGGTCAAATACAGCGCCGGTCTCGACGATGTCGTCAGCGCCCAGCAGGGCCGCGCCAAGATCCTCGCCGAGCGCCTCAACAAGGTCGCGCCCGAATTCACCGCCACCGTCGCCAAGGTCAAAAACTCCGTCCACGACTACCAGATCGATCTCGAGCAGCGCGCCCGCGACGATCAGCGGCGCAACGAATTCGTCGTCCTCGTGATCACGGCTTCCGGCATCGTGATCGGCGTCTTCTGCGCCTGGCTCATCGTCCGCGGCGTCACCCGCGGCATCACGGTCGTCGCCGGCCGGCTCGCCGCCGAATCCGACAAGGCCAACGCCTCCGCCGTCCAGGTTGCCCAGGCCAGCCAGTCCATGGCCAACGGCGCCACGCAGCAGGCCGCCTCGCTCGAGGAGACCAGTTCCTCACTGCACGAGATGGCCAGCATGACGACGCGCAATTCCGAAAACGCGCAGAACGCCAAGACCCTCGCCAACCAGGCCCGCCAGACGGCCGACGCCGGCGCCATCGAGATGGAGCAGATGAAGGTCGCGATGGATGCGATCAAGGGCTCCAGCACCGAGATTTCCAAGATCATCAAGACGATCGACGAGATCGCGTTCCAGACGAACATTCTCGCGCTCAACGCCGCCGTCGAAGCCGCCCGCGCCGGCGAGGCCGGCCTCGGTTTCGCGGTCGTCGCCGACGAGGTCCGCAACCTCGCCCAGCGCTGCGCCGGCGCCGCCAAGGAGACCGCCGACAAGATTTCCGCCTCGACCGAGAAGAGCGACCAGGGCGCCCGCATCAGCGAGAAGATGGCCGCCAATCTCGCCGCCATCGTCGAGAAGACGCGGCAGCTCGACGAGCGCATCGCCGAGATCGCCCAGTCCTCGCACGAGCAGAGCGAGGGCATCGGCCAGCTCAACAGCGCCGTGGCCAGCATGGACAAGATCACGCAGGACAACGCCGCCCTCTCCGAGGAGTCGTCCGCCGCCGCCGAGGAGCTCAAATCCCAGGCGCAGCAGGTCCGGCTCGCCGTCGACGAGTTGCTGCTCATGGCCCGCGGCTCTGCCGACCTGCACGAGGAGGCGCCGCGCCCGCCGGTCGCCGCGCCCGCCGTGGCCAACGTCCGCCGCCCGGTGCTCGCGTCCAACCGCCGTGCCGCCGCGCCCGCGCCGGCACCCGCCGGCACCCGCACCGTCGGCCAAGCCGCCGCGGTCCGCATGAGCTCCGCTCCTGTTCCTGCCGGCGGCGCCAATGGACACCACGAAGCCGAGGGAGCCGCCGGCGCGCACGGGACCAATGGGTCGGCCGGCGCCAACGGATCCGGCGCCAACGGCGGTCAGGATCACGACAAATTCTTTGCCTGATAGGACAGGCGATGTGTGTGTGCAGTGAAGCCCGCGCTCCCGCAGCGCGGGCTTTTTCGCGCACCGCCGGGCTGGCGCGCCCCGTGAGGGATGCGTGTGGCAGAGGCGAGGATTTCGCCCCGGCCGGCTCTGGCGTTTATCCGGCGGCCGGTGTTGTGTCCGCTCCGCTGCCCGCCGCGCGCGCGACCTGGGCGTCGACGATCACCGTCGTCACCAGGTCGCAGCCGACGTTCGTCATCGTCCGCGTCATGTCCAGGATCCGGTCCACGCCGATCACGATGCCGATGCCCTCCGGCGGCACGCCGAACGTGATCAGCAGGCCTGCGATCAACGGCAGCGATCCGCCGGGGATGCCCGCGACGGCCACCGCGCTGAGCACGCTCAGCAACAGCAGCGTGAGCTGCTGCATCAGGCTGAGCTCGACGCCGAAGACCTGCGCGACGAAGAGCACCACGCAGCCTTCGTAGAGCGCCGTGCCGCTCATGTTCATCGTCGTGCCCAGCGGCAGCACGAAGCCCGCCGTCGAGGGCGTCACGCCGAGCGCACCCTTCGCGCAGTCGAGCGCGGCTGGCAGGGTGGCGTTGCTCGAACTCGTGGAAAACGCCGTCACGAGCACCGCCTCGATCTGCTTGAAGAACTGCCGCGGCGAGCGCGTCGTCCCCAGTTTCAGGAAGAGCGACATCGAGCCGAACAGGTGCAGCAGCAGCACGCCCCCGCAGCCGAGCACGAACACGCCGAGCGCCACGAGGATGTCGACGCCGATCTTCACGACGACGCTGTAGATCATCGCCGGGACCGCATACGGCGCGAGCCGCAGCGCGAAGTGCACGATCCCCGTCATCGTTTCGCTGACGAGTTCGAGCCCGCCCTGCAGCCGGCGGCGCTTCTCCTCGGACAGCTGCGTGCCCGCGGCGCCGACGAGGATCGCGAACACGATCAGCGGCAGCACGTCGCCCAGCGTGCCGCGGCTCTGGCCCACGAAGGCGCCGAAGAGATTCTTCGGCATGAACATTTCGACGATGACCGCGGGCGTCATCGCCGGCTGTGCGGATTGAGCGGATACATGTTTCTGCGCGGCGCCGCCGAACTCGGCCAGCAGCTGCGTCTTCGCCTCCGGCGGGAGGTGGTGCCCGGGCGCGAGCACGTTCATCATGATCAGGCCGAGCGCGACGCCCACGGCCATGTTGAGGAGGAAAAGGGCGAACGTGCGCCCGGCCAGCGGGCCGAGCCGGTCCAGCCGGCCGAGCTGCAGGACGCCGGTGGCGAGCGAGGCGAACACGAGCGGGATGACGACGAAGAACAGCATCCGCAGAAACACCTGCCCGAAGGGATCGAGCACGTGGGTCGCGACCGCCTGCGCACCCGTGAGCGCCGCCGGCCACGCGCGACCGAGCGCGAGCGTCGCCACACCGGCCGCCACGCCGACGCCGAGACCGAGGAGAATCCGGTTCGCCAGCCGCCTGTTCGTCTCTGCCATGTTGGCGCGGAAACGTGCCGGCGCCGTCCGCGCTTGTCGAACGGGAAGTGCCGCGCGGCGAACGCGTGCCGCCCGTTCGCTCATGCCGCGGCGGCATGACGTGGCGCCGGACAAAGCATTTCCCGCCCCCGGTCCGGCGCGCTATGATCAGCGCCTCGCCATGAGTGAATCGCCCTACGCCACGCCGCACTGGCCCTGTCCCGCCGAAGGGCGGTCGGGTCTGCTTGGGCGGACGCTCCTCGCGGTCGCGCGCCAGCGGCCCGGTCTCGACGAGGCCCGCTGCCGGCTGGTCCTCGATTATCTGGAGACGGCCGCGGCGATGCACACCGGCCTGCGCCGGGCGTTGAGCCGGCAGAATCTCACCGAACTCAGGTTCTTCGTGCTCGTCGCGATGTTCGCACTCGATCCCGAACCGTCGACCGCGGCCGACCTCGCCGGCTACTCCGGGGTGACGCGCTCGTCGATCACCGATGCGCTGGACGGCCTGCAGACGAGCGGACTGGTCCGGCGGGAGCGCGACACGACCGACCGCCGTATCATCTACATCCGCCTGACGGAACGAGGCCGCGCCATGGCCGACCAATCGGTGAGCCTGTTCCTGCGCACGGCGGGCTCGATGGCTCGACATATCGACGCCGCGACCCAGGCGGTGGCCGAGCGGCTCTACGCCGGCCTGCGCGAGGGGGCGCAGCGCTGCATCGTGCCGTGATCGCCCGTCTTCCGTGTCGTCGAATCCGCATCCTTCCCTGTCATGAAAAAACGATCTCTTCTCATCGCCGTCGTCGCACTGGCTGTCCTCGGTGCGATCTTCGGTTTCAAGTTCCGCGCCATGCAAAAGGCGCAGGCCGCGATGGCCGCCATGAAACCGCAGGCCGTCGCGGTGAGCGTGGTGGCCGCGCATGAGGAAACCTGGCCCAACACGATCGCGGCCGTCGGCTCGCTCGCCAGTTTTCGCGGCGTCACCGTGAAGTCCGAACTCGCCGGCACCATCCGCCGCGTCGTGGCGGAGTCGGGCGCCGTCGTCGCCGCCGGCGACGTGCTGGTCGAACTCGACACCTCCGTCGAAAGCGCCCAGCTCGCCGGCCTCGAGGCCCAGGCGAAGCTCGCCGACATCAATCTCGGCCGTGCCCGCGACCTCCGCGCCGCCGGCACGAACACGCCCAACGACCTCGACACCGCCGAGGCCACGCTCGCGCAGGCGCGCTCCGCCGTCGACCAGCTCCGGGCCACCATCGCGAAGAAGCGCATCGTCGCGCCGTTCGCCGGCCGGCTCGGCATCGTCCAGGTCTATCCCGGCCAGTTTCTCGGCAGCGGCGATGCGCTCGTCGTGCTCGAGACCATCGATCCGATCCACGTCGACTTCTCCCTGCCGCAGCAGGAGCTCGGCCGGCTCGCGGCCGGTCTGCCGGTGCGGTTCACGGTCGACGCCTATCCGGGACAGAGCTTCGAGGCGAAGATCACCGCCATCAGCCCGCGCGTGAGCGACGCCACCCGCGATCTCGATCTCCGGGCCACGCTGGCGAACCCCGGCGAGAAACTCCGCCCCGGCATGTATGCCCGCGTCGAGGTGGTCCTCCCGGCGACGGAGCGCGCGCTGGTGCTGCCCGCCTCCGCCGTCGTGCACAATCCCTACGGCGAAACCATCTACGTGATCGAGCAGGGCGTCGCGCATCAGCGCTTCATCAAGACCGGCCCGTCCCGCGGCGATCTCATCCTCGTGCTCTCCGGCCTCAAGCCCGGCGAGCAGGTCGTCACCTCGGGCCAGATCAAGCTGCGCAACGGCAGCGAGGTCCGGATCGACAATTCCGCCGCGCCCGCGGCCGAGGCCGCCCCGCGGCCCCAGGAAAGCTGAACCGTCATGCGCTTCACCGATCTCTTCATCCGCCGCCCGATCCTGGCGACGGTGGTCAATCTCTTCCTGCTGCTCGGCGGCTGGCTGGCCTTCAAGGCCATGGTCGTCCGTCAGTATCCACAGACCAACAACGCCGTGGTCACGGTCACGACGTCGTATCCCGGCGCCAGCGCCGACCTGATCCGCGGCTTCGTCACCACGCCGCTCGAGCGCGAGATCGCCTCGGCCGACGGCCTCGATTACGTCGAGTCCGTCAGCGCGCCGAACGTCTCGATCATCACGGCCAAGCTGCGTCTCAACTACGATCCGAACGACGCGCTCACGCAGATCACCTCCAAGGTGAACCGCGTGCGCAGCGAGCTGCCGGCCGACGCCGAGGATCCGGTCTTCGACGTCGCGGTCGGCGAGACCACCGCCTCGATGTATCTGAGCTTCTCCAGCGACACGATGGCGGCCAACGAGATCACGGATTATCTCGTCCGCGTGGTGCAGCCGAAGCTCTCGACCGTCGAGGGCGTGCAGAAGGCCGAGATCCTCGGCGGCCGCACGTTCGCCATGCGCATCTGGCTCAAGGACGACCGCATGGCGGCGCTCGGCCTGAGCGCCGCGGAGGTCCGCCAGAAGCTCGCCTCCCAGAATTACCTTTCCGCCGTCGGCAAGACCAAGGGCTCCATGATCTCGGTCAACCTCACCGCGAAGACCGACCTCCACACCGCCGAGGAATTCCGGCAGATCGTCGTCCGCGAGCAGGACGGACGCGTCGTGCGCCTCGGCGACATCGCCGACGTCGTGCTCGGCGCCGAGGACTACGACTCCGTGCTGCGGTTCAACGGCCTCACGACCATCGGCGTGAGCGTCAGCGTGCTGCCCACGGCCAACTCCATCGACGTGATCAAGCGCGTGCGCGCCATCTGGCCCGAGCTTACGGGACAGTTCCCGGCCGGACTGCAGGCCGACATCCTCTACGACGCGACCGAGTTCATCAACGACTCGATCACCGAGGTCATGCACACGCTGCTCGAGGCGATGCTCATCGTCGTGATCGTGATCTACCTGTTTCTCGGTTCGTTCCGCTCGGTCGTCATCCCGATCGTGGCGATCCCGCTTTCGCTCGTGGGCGCCGGCATGCTCATGGTCGCCTTCGGCTTTTCGATCAACCTGCTCACGCTGCTCGCGATGGTGCTCGCCATCGGCCTCGTGGTCGACGACGCGATCGTCGTGGTGGAAAACATCCACCGCCACATCGAGGAGGGCCTCTCGCCGCTCGACGCCGCGCTCAAGGGCGCGCACGAACTTGTCGGCCCCGTCATCGCCATGACGATCACGCTCGCCGCGGTTTATGCGCCGCTCGGCCTGCAGTCGGGCGTGACGGGCGCGCTGTTCCGCGAGTTCGCGTTCACCCTCGCGGGCTCCGTCGTCGTCTCGGGCTTCGTGGCGTTGACGCTGTCGCCGATGCTCAGTTCGAAGCTGTTGCGGCATAACCCGAATCCCCGCGGCTTCGAGCATCTGCTTGAGGTGGGCTTCGACAAACTGCGCGGCGGCTACGAGCGGCTGCTGGCGCGTGTGCTCGACAACCGGGCCGCCGTCGCGTTTGTGGCGCTGCTGATCGTCGCGAGCCTCGTGCCGTTCTTCCTCATGTCGAAGCAGGAACTCGCCCCGCCGGAAGATCGCGGTTTCGTGGCGGCGCTCGTCAAGGGTTCGCCCACGGCGACGATCGACCAGTCGCTGCGTTTCATGGACCAATTCGATCCGCGGATCCGGGAGGCCCTGCCGGAGGCGACGACCACCTTCTGGGTCATCGGCTTCGATCCGGTGAGCGGACTGCCCAGCACGAGTTCCGGCTTCGCCGGCCTGGTGCTCAAGCCCTGGAGCCAGCGCGAACGCAAGGCCACCGAGCTCACCCAGGTCCTGACCGGCGTCGGCTCCAGCGTGTCGGGCCTCGACGTGGCCGGTTTTCTGCCGCCCTCTCTGCCTGGCGCCGGCTCGGGCCTGCCGGTGCAGTTCGTCGTCAGTTCGACGGCCGATCATGCGCGGGTCGTCGAGGTGGCCGACGAACTCCTTGGCCGGGCCATGGCCAGCGGCAAGTTCCTCTATGCGGACAACGACCTGAAGTTCGACCAGCCGCAGGCCGACATCGTGGTCGACAAGGACAAGGCCGCGCTGCTCGGCATCGATATGTCGCAACTCGGCGCCGATCTCGGTTCGATGCTGGGCGGCGGTTACGTCAACCGCTTCTCCATCGAGGGGCGCGCCTACAAGGTCACGCCGCAGGTCGTCCGGGCCTCGCGGCTCACGACCGACCAGCTCGGCGGCTACTATGTCTCGACCGGGAAGGGCCAGCTCGTGCCGCTTTCGAGCGTGGCGTCGGTCGAACCGTCGACCCAGCCGCGCGACCTGCGCCGGTTCCAGCAGCTCAACTCCGCCACGATCAGCCTGCTGCCCGCACCCGGAGTCTCGCTGGGCGAGGCGCTCGACTGGCTCAACGCCGAGGCGAAGCAGGTCTTCCCCACGGGGTTCACGGCCGATTACAAGGGCGAGTCCCGCCAATACGTGCAGGAGGGCAGTTCGCTGATGGCGACGTTTGTGCTCGCGATCATCGTCATCTTCCTCGTGCTCGCCGCGCAATACGAGAGCTTCCGCGATCCGCTCATCATCATGATGGCGGTGCCGCTGTCGCTCGCGGGCGCGATGGTGTTTCTCTTTCTCGGCGCGGCCACGCTCAACATCTACACGCAGGTCGGCCTCATCACGCTCGTCGGCCTGATCACCAAGCACGGCATCCTCATGGTCGAGTTCGCCAACAAGCTCCAGGAGGAGCAGGGCGTCGGCCTCCGCGAGGCGATCGAGCACGCCGCCGGCGTCCGCCTGCGGCCGATCCTGATGACGACCGCGGCGATGGTGCTCGGCGTGATGCCGCTGGTCGTCTCGACCGGCGCCGGCGCCGAGGCCCGCTTCAGCATGGGCCTTGTGATCGCGACCGGCATGTCGATCGGCACCTTGTTCACGCTCTTCGTCGTGCCGGTGTTCTACACCTTCGTCGCCAAGGCCCGGCCGCGGGCCGTCGACGGGGCGGCGGCCGCCGCCGGAACCGCGCACTGATATTCTCCCTTGGGCGGGGCGCACCCGTGGAGGAAGGCGGTGGGCCTTCCCATGGGTGTGCTGCGGGCCTGCGCCCCGCCGCAGTCCTTTTCCTTCTCCAATGAAACTATCGCCTGGTCTGTTTTTCTGCGCTTTGTCCCTCGTGCTGGCGCTGCCGTCCGTCTCCGCCGCGGGCGGGGCTCCGTCCGAACCGCTTCCGCGTCCTCTGACGCTGGATACGGCGATCGCCTTCGCCGCCGCCCACAATCCCGGGCTCCGCCGCACGCAGGAGCAGATCCGCGAGCAGGAGGGCGTCCTCGTCGAGGCCCGCGCGGGCCGGCGGCCCTCGCTCGTCGCGTCCGGCAGCTACCGGCGCAACGACGACGGCCTCCTCGAGTCGCCGCTCTACGAGGACCGCGCCTGGTCCGTGGACGTGACCGTCACGCAGGTCCTCTACGCCGGCGGCGGCCTGCAGGCGCGGGTCCGCGGGCAGCGCGAGCAGTTTGCCGCGGCGCAGTTCGCGTTCACCGCCGCGCTCAACGACACGCTGCTCTCCGTGCGCCGCGGATTCTACGGCGTGCTGCTGGCGCGCGAGCTCATCGGCGTGCAGGAGGAGGCGCTGCGCGTGCTCGAGGCCGAGCTGGCCGACGCCCGCGTCCGGCGCCAGGCGGGCACCGGTTCCGACTTCGACGTGCTGCGGGCCGAGGTGGCCGTGGCCAACGCCCGCCCCGGGCTGATCCGGGCCCGCAACACGTATCACACTTCCCAGGACCAGTTGCGGGCCACGCTCGGCGCGGCCGCGGACCCCGCCGGCGGGCCGACCGACCTCGAGGTTCAGGGGGCGCTGGCGGTGCCGCGCCGCGAGTTCCTCCTGGCCGATGCGCTGCAGGCGGCCCGCGCCCACCGGCCGGAGCTCCTGCAGCAGGAACGGCTGGTCAAGGCGGCCGATCAGGCGATCACCAGCGCCCGCAGCGGCTACCTGCCGACCGTGAGCGCCGTCGCCGGCTACGGATGGACCAAGCCGTCGCTCGTCACCACGTCCGACCGGGCGCTGGAGGGCTGGACGGCGGGGGTGCAGGCGAGCTGGGCGATCTTTGACAGTCGTGCCACGGCCGGGCGCGTGGTGCAGGCGCGTTCGCGGGCCGGCCAGGCCCGCTATGCCGCGGAGGAGCGCACGCTCGCGGTCGAAGTCGAGGTGCGCACGGCGCATGCGGCGCTCGGCGAGGCCGGCGAGATTCTCGGATCGTCGGCCAAGGTCGTGGAGCAGGCGCGCGAAAGTCTCCGGCTCTCGCAGGCCCGGTTCCAAGCCGGCACGGCGACGCAGCTCGACGTGCTGACCGCGCAGTCGGCGCTCACGCAGGCGCGCTCCAACCTCGCCCAGGCTCAGCACGACTACGCGGTCGCGCTCGCCTCCCTGCAGCGCGCGGCCGGCCTGTCGCTGTCCGAACCCGCAGCCGCCCAGCCGTGAATCCGCGCCTCGCCATTCTCCTGGCGGTGATGGCCGCCGCGGTTGCACCCGATGCACTGCGTGCGGACGCCGTCGCCACGGTCCGGCCCGCGGCCTGCGAATTCGTCGTCGCGGGCCATCGGGCGCTGATGCACCGCGAAGCGCAGCCGGATTTCGACTACGACTCCGTCGAGGTGCGCTGGCTGCGGGCGAGCCGGACGGCGGTCCAGTGGCTGCTCGGCGTCGGTGCGGGGAAGCCGCGCGGTGAATTCGGCTCGTATGTCGCGATGGGATTCGGCGGTCTGCGCTACTACTTCGATCATTCGCCGTCGGTGGACGTTTACCTGCAGGTCGATTCCGGCGTGTTCGTGACCGACGCCAACCGCGTGCATTCGCAGCGGCTCATCGGCAACACGCTCGAGTTCCGCTCCCAGGGCGCGCTGGGCGCGGGCTGGCGGCCGGCGTGGCTGCACGGGCGCACGATGTTCGCCGAGGTCGACTACGAGCACATCTCCAACGCCGGCCTGGCGCGGCGCAATCTGGGCGCCGACGACTTCGGTCTCGCCTTCGGCCTGCGCTGGTAGGCTGGCCGATCTTTTCCGATGAAAACGATGTTCTCCCATTTCGGGCAGTGGCCGGCCCCGCGCGGGCCTCGGGCATCCGTCGGCGAGGACCCGGGTTTCTGGCGCCGGCTGCAGCGCGCGATGGCTGGCGTGGGCCTGTGCCGGTTCGCGATGGCGGAGGCGGCGGACACCGCATGCGATGAGATCGACCGACGGCCCGAGGCGGGCTGGCCGGCGCCCGTGGTGATCGCCGCCGCCGAGGCGCAACTGCTGGCGCCCGACGCCGGCTGTCCGCTGGACACGATTCTCCAGCGCCGGCCCAACTCGATCGCGGGGTTTGCGCTGGCCCTGCTCGCCGCGCAGACGCTCGGCCGCATCCACCGGGCCGGATTCTGTCACGGGCGACCGGTCTTCGCGGCCATCGTCTTCGACGGCATCCAGGTGACGTTTGCCCCCCGCCGCGAGGATCCGGCGGAATTTCAATCGCTGTCCGTGGCGCAGGCGCGGGACATCCTGGTGTTTTTCGTGTCCGCGGCCGGGGCGTTTCGCGGACCCGACGCCCCCGGCCGGCTCGAACGGATCTGGCAGGCCTATCTGGCCACGGAGCCGTCGCCGGAACTCCTGCGGACCTTGCGGCGCAATCATCGCGTGCTGCGCTTCGCGACGCTGCCGCTCCGCAGGCTTCCGCGCGGGTGGTTCGGGCGCGATCTCGCGCAGGCGCTGAAAATCCTCCATGGCCGCCGGCGGTGAGCGGCCCGCGCCGCGGCGCGCTTGCCACGCCTGCGGCCTGAATTAGGGTCGCCGGCAATGGAGCTCCGCCATCTGCGGTATTTCAGTGCGGTCGCCGAGTTGCTGAATTTCAGCCGCGCGGCGGAAAAATTGCACGTGGCCCAGCCGGCGCTCAGCCGTCAGGTCCGGGCGCTCGAGGACGAGCTCGGCGTGCGGTTGTTCGAGCGCAACCACGCGCGGGTGCGGCTCACCGACGCGGGCCGCACGTTTTATCCGCATGTCTGCAAGATTCTGGCGGGCGTCGATATCGGCGTCGCCGCGGTGCGCGAGGTGACGGACGGCGTCGGCGGCGAGCTCATCGTGTGCAACGACTGGCGCGTCGGCTCCGACCTCGTGCCGGCGACCCTCGCGGAGTTCCACGCCACGCATCCTCGCGCCGCGGTGACGCTGCGCGATCTGCCCCTGCACGAGCAGCTGCCGGCCCTGCGTGCGGGGAAGGCGCACCTGGGGTTCATCGTGCGCGACGTCCTCGGCATGCGCGATGACATCGATGCGCTGCCGGTGCTGCATTCGCCGTTGATGGCCGTGCTGCCGGCCGCGCATTCACTCGCCGGGCAGCGCCGGGTGAAGCTGGCGGAGCTGGCGGCGGAAACGTGGACGATGATCGACGACCAGGAAGCGATGGGCTACCGCGCCTTCATCTCCCAGCTTTGCCGGTTGAGCGGGTTCAGTCCGCGTTGCGGCGTGTCGACGAACACGCTGGAGGGGTTTCTCGGCCGGATTGCGAGCGGATTCGGCATCGGCCTGCTGCCGCATCACATCCTGCCGCGCCGGTCGCCGCTGCTGCGCTATCTCGAGACGGATTGCGATCCGATCGAATTGTGCGCCGTGTGGAATCGCAGCGAGCACTCGGTGCTGCTCCAGGACTATCTCGACATCCTGCGGCGCCATCTCGCGAAGGCCGCGCGCAAGCCGCCGCGCCGCCGCGCTTCGGCTGCGATTCAGGCGTAGCGCTCTTCCTTCCACGGATCGGCGGTGTTGGAGTAGCCGCGCAATTCCCAGAAGCCGAGCTTGTCCTCCGCGAGGAACGTGATCCCGCTGACGAATTTTGCGCCCTTCCACGCGTAGAGCTTCGGGATGATCACGCGCGCCGGGCCGCCGTGCTCGCGCGACACCGGCGCGCCCGCGAAACTCGTCGCGAGCAGCACGTCGTCGTCGAGGCACTGGGCGAGCGGGACGTTGGTCGAGTAGCCGTCGTAGCTCGTGAAATACACGAACTGCGCCTCGGGTTTCGGCCGCACGAGTTCGTAGAGCGTGGTGAAAGCGACGCCGCCCCAGCGGCAGTCGTATTTGCTCCAGGTCGTCACGCAGTGGAAATCGCTCACGTCCTCGACCTGGGGCAGCGCCGCGAGCTCCGTCCACGACAGCGAGACCGGTTGTTCGACGAGTCCGTCGAGCGCGAGCTTCCAGTCGTCGAGCGCGATGTCCGGCTGCACGCCGAGATCGAGGACGGGGAATCCGGTCGTGAGCTTCTGGCCGGGCGGAAGCCGGTCGGTCGACGCGACGGCGCGCGGCGCGACCCCGCGGGACTTCTGTTTCTCCGCCCACTTCTGCTTGGCCTCGATGTAGCGATCCTTCGACATGGCGCAAAACGTGGGCGACGGCGGCGCGTTTCGCAAGGACCGGCCCGCCGGTCGTGTCGTTGCATCGTGGATGCGAAAGGCGGTCGGAGGCGGAGGCTCCGCGCGCGACCGTCGTCGGTGCAGGCGCGGCCAGCGGCGGCCGGACGGGCAGGGGAGGCCGGACCGGCGTGGCGCATGCCGCAGTCCGCCCTTGCACGACCGGCCAAAAACAGTGACATCGGCCGCCCGGCCGCCGTGGGCGGCGAACCTTTTCCATGAACAACGTGCTCGAAGTTTCCGGCCTCCGCGTGACGCGCGGGCGCACCGCCATCCTCCGCGGCGTCGACTGGCGGATCGGCGCCGGCGAGAACTGGGTGATCCTCGGCGCCAACGGCTGCGGCAAGACGTCGCTGCTCAAGGCGCTCACCGGCTTCCTTTCGCCGACGGCGGGCGCGTTTTCCGTCCTCGGCCGGCGCTACGGCGCGACCGACTGGCGCGAACTGCGGCTGCAGATCGGCGTCGTCACGAGCGCCTTCGCGGCGGCGATCCCGGCGGCGGAGGTGGCGCTCGACACGGTGATCAGCGGCAAGTTCGCCCAGCTCGACCTCTGGGCGCGGACGACGCGCGCCGACCGCGCGGCCGCGCTGCGGCTCTTGCGCACGCTCGGCGTCGCGCGGCTGGCGGAGCGCGAGTGGATCCATCTTTCGCAGGGCGAACGCCAGCGCGTCCTCATCGCGCGCGCGCTCATGGCCCGGCCGCGGCTGCTGATCCTCGACGAACCCTGCGCCGGGCTCGATCCGGTGGCGCGCGAACATTTCCTGCGCGGGATCGAGCGGCTCGCCCGCCGCCGCGGCGCGCCCGCGCTCGTGCTCGTGACGCATCACGTGGAGGAAATCACGCCGGCGTTTTCGCATGCGCTGCTGCTGCGCGCGGGCCGGGTCGTCACGGCGGGTCCGTGCGAACGCGTGCTGACCTCGGCGAATCTCACGAAGACCTTCGGCGCGCCGCTCCGGCTGGCCCGTCGCGGCCGGCGCTATCGGATCGAACTCAACGTGACGTGACGTCCGTCCGGCCCGCGCTCTCGCGCGCGTTGGGCGATGGCGGACACACGGGCCCTCACGGACGAAGCGCGCTCAACGCACGAGCGTAAGCGCGATGCAGCCGGCCACCGCGATCGCCGCGCCGGCGATTGCGCGGCGGGACGGCCGGTCGCCCTCGAGCCAGAACGCGATGGGGATCGAGAGCAGCGGCGTGGTGGCCGCGATCGGCAGCACGAGGCCGCTCGGCGTCGTGGCGAGCGCCCATTGGTAGCAGCCGACGCCGAGCACGGGCCCGGCGAACCCGTTGGCCAGCATCCAGCCCCGCGCGCGTCGCCGCGCGATCCCCGGGGAGGTCGACGATACAGCGTCATTTATTAAATGACGCTGTATCGGAACGGATGATGCGGAGTTCGGGGCGCCCTCGGGGGGCCGGCGCAGCAGCCGGAGCGCGAGGAACCAGAGGGCGGTGAACGCGAGCCCGGCGAGGATCCGCTGGTAGGCGGCGGTGAGGCCGAAGACGGCGTTGTGCGCGGCTTCGCCGGCGGCGTCGGCGGCCAGCACGCCGCGGCGGCTGACGAGCGCGCCCAGTCCCTGGCCCGCGGCGGCGAGCAGGCCGAAGAGAAAGCCCGCCGGTCGCACGCGCACGCGCGGCGGCCGGGCCCGGCCCGGCATGAGCGCGACGGCCACGCCGGTGAGGATGACGCCGCCCCAGAGCAGCTGGGCCGCGGTCAGGCGCGTGTCGAGCCACAGCCACTCGCCCAGCGCCGCGATCGGCGCGGCGAGGCACTGCGTCATCAGCACGGTGAGCCGCGAGCCCAGCAGCGGCAGGGCGCCGTAGCCGCCGAGATCGCCGAGCCCCATCCCGATCACGCCGCTGAGCAGGAACCAGCCCGTGCTCGCGCTGGCGAAACCGCCGCCGAGGGTGTGCGCAAACGCCCCGAGCACGAGCGCGGCGACGACGAGCCGGCCGAGGTTGGCGCGCGCGGAGCCCGAGGCGCGCACGCTGTGGCTGGCGCAGGTGGCGTTGAGGGCGAAGAAGAGCGCGGCGAGGAAGGAGGCGAGCATCCGGAGCCGTCACGCAACCGCGACGCCGCGGGCGACGCGAAGGTTTTTTGTGGCGTTGCGATTGCGCCGCGCTGTAGTTCACCGCGAACACATCATGAAAGCCAAACGCCAGACGAAACGCCCCGAGGATCTCAATGCGAAGCTCGCGGCCCGGAAAGGCCCGATCTCGCAATTCATCGCGCACCACTACCGCCACTTCAACGCGGCCGCCCTGCTCGATGCCGCGAAGGGCTACGAGGACCACCTCAAGGCCGGAGGCAAGATGCTCGTCACGGTCGCAGGCGCGATGTCGACGGCGGAGCTCGGCATCACGCTCGCCGAGATGATCCGGCAGGACAAGATCCACGCGATCGTCTGCACCGGCGCGAATCTCGAGGAGGACATCTTCAACCTCGTCGCGCACGACTACTACGAGCGCGTGCCGGGCTACCGCGACCTCACGCCGGCCGACGAGCAGGCGCTGCTCGACCGGCACATGAACCGCGTGACGGATACGTGCATCCCCGAGATGGAGGCCATGCGCCGCATCGAGAAGGCCGTGCTCGAGGAGTGGGTCGCCGCCGATCAGGCGGGCGAACGCTATTTCCCGCACGAGTTCATGTATAAGATTCTTCGCTCGAAGAAACTCGAGAAGAGCTACCAGATCGACCCGAAGAATTCGTGGATGCTCGCCGCGTGCGAGAAGAACCTGCCCATCATCGTCCCCGGCTGGGAGGACGCCACGCTCGGCAACATGTATGCCGCCGCCGTGATTCGCGGCGACGTGAAGAACGTCCACACCGTCCGCACCGGCATCGAATACATGACGCGGCTCGCCGAGTGGTATACGAACACGGCGAAGAAGCTCAAAAACGGCGAGGGCTCGATCGGCTTCTTCCAGATCGGCGGCGGCATCGCCGGCGATTTCCCGATCTGCGTCGTGCCGATGCTGCACCAGGATCTCGAGCGCGACCACGTCCCGCTCTGGGGCTATTTTGCGCAGATCAGCGACTCGACCACGAGCTACGGCAGCTACTCCGGCGCCGTGCCGAACGAGAAGATCACCTGGGGCAAGCTCGCCTCGTCGACGCCGAAGTTCATCGTCGAGAGCGACGCCACCATCGTGGCCCCGCTGATCTTCAGCTGGGTGCTCGGCCGCTGAGCGCGCCGCCGGTCACGGCGACGAGACGACGCCCCGCCGCAGGCGGGGCGTTTTTTGTGCCCGCGCCTGACAGTCGAAGGACGGGCGCCGCGGCGGGACAGCCGGCCGGGATTGCGCAGCCCGGGTGCGCCGGCCCGCCGCGGCTTTGGCCTTGCCCGTCCGGTAGTCCATTCGTGGATATTTCCGCATGAAACGGCACACCTACCGGACGGCGGTCCAATGGACGGGCAACGACGGCGCGGGCACGGCGAACTATCGCAGCTACCGGCGCGACCACCTCGTGTCGGCCGGCGCGAAGCCGCCGATCCCGGCGTCGAGCGACCCGGCGTTTCGCGGCGATCCGGCCCGCTACAATCCGGAGGAGTTGCTCGTCGCCAGCCTGTCGGGCTGCCACCTGCTCTGGTATCTGCACCTCTGCGCGGTCAACGGCATCGTGGTGGCCGATTATCGCGACGAGGCGCTGGGCGAGATGGACGAGGCGCCGGACGGCGCCGGCGAATTCGTGCGCGTGACGCTGCGGCCGAAGGTGACGATCGCCGCCGGCGGCGATCCGGCGAAGGCGCGGGCGCTGCACGAGGAGGCGCACCGGTTTTGCTTCATCGCGCGCTCGGTGAAGTTCCCCGTCGGGTGTGAACCGGAGATCGTGGTCGCGCCCGTGAAGTAAAGCGGAGGGTTAGGAACCACAGAGGCACAGAGGACACAGAGAAGACCGGTGATTTCGTCTGGCCCTGAGCAAGTGAGAATCCTCCAGGTCACAAATCCCTCACGCGTATTCAGGACAACGCGATCCAGCACCGCAAAACCGGCTCGGAGGTCTTCTCTGTGCCTCTGTGGTTCAATCTCGCCCGTCCCGCCAGCGGGCGAGGTGGCGCCGGTCAGTCGAAGCACTGATCCTCGGCCGACCAGGCGGGCGCGCAGGTGACGATCATCACGAGATCGCGGTCCGCGGGCGCGACGATGGCATGGCGCTCGCCGGGCCGGATCACGACCGTGTCGCCCGGGACCAGATCGGCCTCCTCGCCGGCGAGGTGCATGCGGCCGCCGCCGGCGACGACGTGATACACCTCCTCCGTCACGCGATGATAATGCGGGGCGACGGTGACGCCCGCGGGGATCGTGATGTGCGCGATGCTGTGCGAGCGCAGGCGGGAGTTGCCGGGCGCGGCGATCGCGCGGGCCACGGCGCGGTCGGGGGCGGTGAAGGCAGGCTGGTCGGCGAGGCGGACGATTTCCATGCGCGGGTGAATGCACGCCGCGGACCAAAGACGCAGCTTTTCTTTTGCCGGGTTCTGCGCCTCCTTGGCGGACCACACCATGCCCAACGCGCTCGCCCACGAGAAATCGCCCTACCTCCTCCAGCACGCGGACAATCCGGTGGACTGGCTCCCGTGGGGCGAGGCGGCCTTCGCGAAGGCGCGCGCGGAGCGGAAGCCCGTTTTTCTGAGCATCGGCTACTCGACCTGCCACTGGTGCCACGTGATGGCGCACGAGTCGTTCGAGCACGCGGAGATCGCGGCACAGCTCAACGCGCACTTCGTCGCGATCAAGGTCGACCGCGAGGAGCGGCCCGACGTCGACCGCGTCTACATGGCCTACGTGCAGGCGATGACGGGCCACGGCGGCTGGCCGCTCAACGTCTGGCTCACGCCCGAGCTGAAGCCGTTCTACGGCGGCACCTATTTCCCGCCGGAGGACCGGCACGGCCGGCCGGGTTTCCCGACGATCCTCGGGGCGATCGCGCGCGGCTGGGAGACGGAGCGCGAGAAACTCGTCGCCGAGTCGGAGCGCGTGATCGCCGCGCTGCGCGGGCACGCGGACGAAAAAACCGCCGCGAAGGACGATGCGGGCGCCGGGCTCGCCGAGGAGGCGGGCGCGGGGTTCGAGAAGTGTTTCCAGTATTTCCACGAGGCCTTCGACGCCGCGCACGGCGGCTTCGGCGGCGCGCCGAAATTCCCCCGCGCCTCCAACCTCGACTTCCTCTTCCGCGTCGCCGCGCTCCAGGGGCCGGCGAGCGAGATGGGCGCGGAGGCGGTGAAGCTCGCGACGGCGACGCTCCGGGCGATGGCGCAGGGCGGACTCCACGACCACGTCGGCGGCGGGTTTCACCGCTACGCGGTCGACGAGGCGTGGGCCGTGCCGCACTTCGAGAAGATGCTCTACGACCAGGCGCAGATCGCGCTCAACGCCCTCGAGGCGCGGCAGGCGACGGGCGACGAGCGGTTCGCCTGGCTCGCCCGCGATGTCTTCGACTACGTGCGGCGCGACCTCACGCATCCACTTGGCGGATTCATGGCGGCGGAGGATGCGGACAGCCTTGTCGCCGCCGGACGGACGGCGCATGCGGAAGGCGCATTCTACGTCTGGACGCATGCGGAGATCGCCGCGGCGCTCGGCGCGGACGCGCCGTTTGTCGCGCTGCGTTTCGGCGTGGCGGCGGAGGGCAACGTCCCGGCCGCGCTCGACCCGCAGGGGGAGTTCGCCGGGAAGAACATCCTCGCGGCGCGCGGCTCGCTGCTGGACGCCGCGCGCGCCTGCGGCCTCACGCCGGAGCAGGCGAGCGCGAAGCTCCTCGCGGCGCTCGAGCGGCTCCGCGCCGTGCGCGCCGGCCGGCCGCGGCCGCACCTCGACGACAAGATCGTCACGGCGTGGAACGGCCTCATGCTCTCGGCGCTCGCGCGCGGCGCGCAGGTGCTCGGCGAGCCGGAGCATCTCGCGGCGGCGGTCCGCGCGGCGGAGTTCGTGCGGCGGGAATTGTGGGACGAGACGCGCGGCGTGCTCTTCCGCGTCTGGCGCGACGGCCGCGGCGCGGCGGAAGGCTTCGCCGAGGATTACGCGTTTCTCACGCAGGGCTTGATCGATCTCTACGAGGCGTCGTTCGACATCCGCTGGCTGCAGTGGGCCGACCGCCTGCAGGCGAAGCTCGACGCGCTGTTCTGGGACGAGGCGGCGGGCGGATATTTCAACTCGCGCGCGGAGGATGCGAGCATCGTGCTGCGGCTGAAGGAGGACTACGACGGTGCGGAACCGGCGCCGAGCTCGGTCGCGGCGATGAACCTGCTGCGGCTCGGCGCGCTGCTGCACGACGACGCCCGGAGCGCGCGCGGGCGGCGCTGCGTGGAGGCGTTTCGGGCGACGTGGTCGCGCCTGCCGCAGGCGCTTCCGCGGCTGCTGTGCGCGGCGGAGCTGGCGCTGGAGCCGCCGCGGCACGTGGTGCTGGCGGGCGATCCGGCGACGGAGGCGTTTCGCGCGCTGGCGGCGGTGTTGCCCGAAGGACTCGGACCGCGCCGCGCGGTGCTGTGCGCCGACGGCGGCGAGGGCCAGCGCTGGCTCGCCGGGCGCGCGCCCTGGCTGGCGGAGATGCGTCCGCGCGACGGCCGGCCGACCGCGTATGTGTGCGAGGATTTCGCCTGCCAGGCGCCGATCGTGGAGCCGGCGGAATTGCGCCGGCGGCTGTGGCCGGCGACGGACGGTCGATGATCGCGTGGCGGGAATCCGTGGCGCGGCGCGCAGGCGTTATCCCGATTTCAAACCGCGACCGTTTTCCACCAACCGGCTAAACGCGAGCCGGCCGGCCGGCGGCACGGGAAATCGACCAGCGGGACGGACGCGCGCTCGAGGTCAGCCTTCAGCGTCCTCGGCGGCCTTGAGCTGCGTCGAGGCATCCTCCTCGGTGCCGAGGCCCATCGACAGGTCGCGCACGTGGGCGAGGATCGAAAGCGCGGCGGGATGGCGCGCGGCGAAGACGAGCAGGTCGATCTGCTCGGCGGTCAGATGTTCGGCGGCGGTGGCCGCGTCGAGCCGGCGCATCGCCTGCCGCGCGCCTGCGCCGTAGGCGGCGAGCGTCTTGCGGGCGGCGGTTTCCGTCTCCGGGCGCGAAAAGGGGATGCCGCTGACCTCCTCGATCCAGAGCAGAGCCATGCTGCGCAGTTCGGGCGCGGTGCCGGCGTAGCCCATCTCGGCCATGAGTTCGGCGATGGTCTTGAACTTCACCGGCCGGCCGGATTCGACGTTGAGGACGGTGTTGCGATGATGCCCGGAGCGTTCCGCCAGCGCTTCCACGGTCAGGCCCTTCGCCTCGCGCAGGCTGCGGAATAGCTGGGTATAGTGCATCGTGGAGGGATTAGCGCCGGGCGGGAGGCTCTGTCAACCAAGGTGCGGCGGATGCGCCCGCAACGGCGCATTGACACGGGATGGATGGCACATATTTGGTGTTTTGTGGAAACGCACCTCCCTGCGATGCTCCGGTTGGATGGCGAGCGAGCTCCGGTGTGTCCGCGCCGGCGGGTGCTGACCACGCTGCTGGCGATCAGCCGGGAGATCGAGCGGGTCGAATCCTCCGACGAGGGCCGCCGCACCTGCCGCGAAGTGCGGGTGTTGCTGCGGCGCGCGCTGGGGGACGGTGCGCCTGCGCCGGAAAATCGGTGAACCGCATTCTCCTGATCGATCCCGACCGGCTGACGCGGCAGCTCCTGCAGCGCTTTCTCGAAAAACGTGGAGACGAAGTCGTGGCGTCGGCCGGGATTCCGCCATGCAACGGGTCGGCGCCGTCGCTCGTGCTCATCTTCGCCGGCCGCTCGTGGCAGGCAGGTGTCGCTCTTTGCGCAGAGATCAAGCGGCGGCCGGACTTGCGAAGCGCGCCCGTGGTGCTGGCGATGGATCTGGTGACGCCGGCGCTGGTCCGCGAGGCGCGGCTCGCGGGCGCGGCGGAAGTGTTGTCCCGGCTGATCCGGCCCGACGAATTGCTGGCGGTCATTCGGCGACAGGCGGAACGACCGGCCGGAGGCGGCATTTCCGCCATTGCAGAGCCGCCTGCGGTCGGTCTCATTGAGAAGCCGTGAAAATCCTCGCCGCCGAAGACGATGTCGTGGCCCGGGCCGTGTTGCGCCAGGCCTTGCGCCGTCTTGGCCACGAAGTCATCGAGGCGGCGGATGGCGAGGCGGCGTGGGCGCAGCTGCAGCAGTCGCCGGTGCGCGTCATTGTGAGCGACTGGATGATGCCCGGGCTGGACGGTCTCGGGCTGTGCCGCCGCATCCGGGCCCAGCCCAAGGCGGACTACATTTACTTCATCCTGCTCACCAGCAGCGATGCGACGGAGGAAAACCAGCGCGCGGCGGCCGATGCGGGCGTCGACGACTTCCTCACCAAGCCCCTCGATCTGACCGAACTCTGGACGCGGCTGCGCGTCGCGGAGCGGATCCTGCGCTACACGACCCAGGTGCGGCAGCTGGAGGAGATGCTCCCGATCTGCTCCTACTGCAAAAAAATCCGCGACGACCAGAACTACTGGCAGCAGATCGAAGGCTATATCAACGAGCGGACCGGCAGCGAATTCAGCCACTCGGTCTGCCCCGATTGCTACGCCCGCGTCGTCATCCCCGAGTTGGAAAAACTCCGTCAACAGATTCCCGGCGCGCCCGCCGCCCGGCCCCTTCCCAAGAGTGAACGCGTCCACTAGGCTGCTCGAAGAAAAGATCGCCCACCTCGAGCACCACGTGACGCAACAGGACAAGGCGATGCTCGAATTCGCGGAGGAACTGGCCCGGCTCCGCCGGAAATTGAACCGGATCGAGGCGCGCCTCGCCGGGCCGGCGGGCGAGACGGACGAGCGCGGCGGCGAACTGCCCGACGAGCGGCCGCCGCATTACTGATCGCGCGATCCTGATCATGCGATCGGGGCGGTGCTGCGGCTGTCCGGCGCGGGACGGACCAGGCACGGACTCGTGCGTTAATGTGGAAGGAATCAGTCCTCCGACCGGTTTTGCACTTGGCGTGCGTCGTCCAGCCCGTCCGGAGGACGGGTGCCGCCCTTGAGGGCACGGCTTGCCCGTGGAGAGGGACCGTCCGATGGCGTGAGTGCGGCTGAGAGCTCCGGCGAAGCGTGTGCCTGCGTTTCCTTCCGGATTGTTCGTCCGGGACGCGCGGGCTGCGCGGCGTCAGAACTTTGCGGATACTTCTTCCTGGTGGCCGGGCTCGAGCGACAACGCGCCGAGCGCGGAGCATTCGATCTCGTCGTTCTTGTAGAGCTTGAAGGTCACCGGCGCGGCGGCGTCGGCCGTCTCCCAGCGCCATTTGCCGATCGAGACGAATTGCAGCGGGATGCCCTTGTCCCAGCTCAGGCCCGGACCGTCGCCGCGGATGAAGAGCCGGTTGCCGATGCCGATGTAGGCGGTGACGAGCAGGCGCGTCGCGCCATCGGACGAAATGACGCGCTCGACGACTTCCGACCCGCCCGCGGATGCCTCGTCGGGCGAAACCTGGGAGGCCTCGTCGAGTTCCAAGCCGAGGGAAAACTCGGGGTCGGCCGCGGACTTTTTCGGCGTGCGCTTGCGGACCGGTTTGGGGTCCGGTTCCACGGCGGGAGCCGCGGGCGGTGTTTCGTGCGCCTTGGGTTTGGCGGCGGGCGGGGGCGTGGATTCGGCCGGTTCGACGGCGACCGGCTCGGACTCGGGGATCGCGACCGGCTCGGCCGACACCTCCGCGGGAACGGTTGCTGCGGCTTCGGCGCTGGCCGGCGGAGCAATCGCGGGCTCGGGCGACGGAGCCGGCTCGGGCGACGCGACTGGTTCGACGACGGCGGGCGAGACCGGAGTTTCAACCGCGGGCGGCGTGGGCTCCGCGACGGGAGCCGGCACGCTCTCGATCGGCGGGGTGACGACGGGAGAAACGATTTCGTCCGTGCTGGGCGCGGCTTCGTCGCGGTGGGGCTTGCGCGGGCGGCGCGGCGCAGCCGAATCCGGCGATCCGACCGGCTCTCCGGCCGGCGCAGGCGGCGCGGCCTGCACGATCACCGGCTTGCTGAGCGCGGTCTCGATCGCGGCCAGCGCGGCGGCGGTGCGCGCGGTGAGGCGGGCCTCGATTTCGGCCAGCGCCGCGGCCTGCGCTCCGGCTAACTGTTCACCGGCGGCGCGGCTGGCGGCGTCGAGCGACGAAGCGGTGCGCGCCGGGATGTCGGCGACGGCCTGACGGGCATCCGCGAGATGCTTTTGCGCGGCGGCCTCGAGTTTCGCGAGTTCGGCGATGGCCTTCTGGACCTTGTCGGCCGCGGCTTCGAGCCGCTCGTTTTCGCCGGCGCGGAGCTCGGCGATCTCCTGCTCGAGTTCCTCGCGATCGTCCTCGCGGGTGTTGTCGAGCTGGGCCTGGAACTCGGCGATCTTCTCCTGCAGTTTATGCGGCAGCTGGTCGGCCTGCTTGAGATTCTTGTGCGCGAGTTCGGCGATTTCGTGCAGGCCGGCGGCGGCGATGCTGATCTGCTCGGCGGACGTGGCGACGGTGCGGGAAAGGGCCTCGAGGGCGTTCTGACGCTCGTCGAGAGCCTCGTTTTTCTCCCGCTCGTAGCGGGCCACGAGCGGCACCAGAGCGACGATCGCGCCGGCGAGCACGCAGGCCGCGATCGCGAACACCGCGGCGGGGGCGAGCGGCCGCGCGCTGTGGGTGGCGATGAAGACCGCGGCGGCGACGAGCACGGCGTCGGTGACGAAGAAGATCCACTGGGGCGGCTTCGGGCTCGAATCGGGAAGGCTCATGGGGAAGCGTGGACGTTTGGGACGGCCGCGACGCGGCGTGCGAACGGCGGCCAGTATCTGCGGTGCACGGCCGGCTTTTCAATCACGGAGTGCCGCAGGCAGGGCGCTGGCCGGCGAAGGGCGTTGGCAAAAGGACGGAAACTCCGCCGCGCGGGCGCCGCGGCGGGGCTGGATCGAGCAGGACGAAAACGGGCGCGCGGGCACTGCGAAATCACGGGCGGGTGGACGGCACTGCAAACAGGCGCCGCCGGCCGGCGCATCAGCCGCCGAAACGCGCCGTAATCGCCGCGTGGAGACGGCGCCATTCGACGGGATTGAGATCGTCCTTGCGGCCGGGCGCCACGGAGCGGTGGTCGGTCATGTCGGCGGGCGTCCAGCCGTGGCGCGCCCAGCGGGGCGCGAGCCACTCGAGGGCGGAGGCGAGTTGCGCCTCGGTGAGCGGCGCGGCGTAGGTGTCGCCCGCGAAGGAGAGGCCGAGCAGGAAATCGTTGCACCGCGTCCGGCCGAGGAAGGTCGAGGCACCGGCGTGCCAGGCGATGTGCGCGTCCTCGACCAGCGTGCAGCGCGTGCCGTCCGGCGCGATGAGTGCGTGATAGCTCACCTGGCTCGCGGGATCGGTCATGCGCGCGATCGTCGCCGCGAACGGCATCACGCTGTGATGAAACAGCACGCCGCGCCGTTCGTGCACGGGCGTCGGGGAGAAGTTGGGCGACAGCCGGATGATCTCGGGAAACGTCATGGCGGGTTCACAGCCGACGCCAGGCCATCGCGACCAGCGATCCGAGCAGACCGATGCGGACGGCGCCTTCGAAGGTGAGGATCACGAGCGTCCATTTCCGGCCGGTGTTGCGGCGAAACGAATACCCGAGCACGGACACGCCGAGCAGGGCGAGTCCGTGGACGCGCGAGAACGGCGCCGCGAGCAGAACCAGCATCCACAGCCAGTAGCTGACGAGCATGGCCGTCCATCCGAACGCCGTCACTTCGCCGAGGCCGAGCGTCCGCGGATCGCCGTTGCGCGCGATCTGCTTGATGCCGAGGTAGCGCTCGCCGATCACGAGCTGCCAGACTTCGAACAGCAGGAACAGCGGCGCGAGCAGGCTCAGCGTGATCACCGCGGCAATGAAGCGGGCGCGTCATGCGCTGGCAAACGCCAACCACGCCGCGTGCATCGCGGTCTTGGGGTCGGCGCCCGCGGACTCATTTCCCGCCATACCAGAAGGCGCGGCGCCAGTTGTGGCGGCGGAGTTTTTCCAGAAGGGCGGGAGCGAGCGGCGGGAGGTCGCTGACGGCGCAGTTGGCCTCGGCTTGGGCGGGGCTGCGGATGCCGGGGATCACGGTCGACACGGCCGGATGCGCGAGGACGAACTGGATCGCGGCCTGCGCGAGCGTGAGGCCGGTGCCGGCGAGATCGTGGCGGATCTCCTCCACGCGCGCGACGGCGCGGGCGAGCCGGTCGCCGGCGAAATAGGCGGCGCGGAAATCGTCGGGCGCGAACGTCGTGGCTGCGGTGAACTTGCCGGTGAGCACGCCCTCGTCGAAGACGACGCGGACGATCACGCCGACGCCGCATTCCTGCGCGACATCGAGCAACTCCGCGGCGGGCTCCTGCTCGAAGAGATTATAGATGATCTGGACGGAGTCGACCCAGCCTCCGCGCATGAGGTCGATGACGCTGTTCTGGTCGTGCTCGGGCGTGGAGACGCCGATGAGGCCGAGGAGACCTTCGCGCTGCAGCTGGCGGAGGATCTTGAACGGCGTGGGATTCCGGTTCCAGGCGCGCGTCCAGGTGTGGAGCTGCAGGAGGTCGATCCGGTCCGTGCCGAGGTTGGCGAGCCGCGTGGCGATGTTGTCGCGCAGGTATTTTTCCGAGTAGCGATCGTCGGCCCGGTCGTAAGGCGAGGGCGGCCAGATGCCGGCGGCCGGCGGGGTCTTGGTGGCGACGAAGATCTTTTCCTTCCGGCCGGCGGCGGCGCGTTCGCGGAGCACCTGGCCGATGAGCTTCTCGCTGCGGCCGTCGCCGTAGCCGGCGGCGGTGTCGATGACGTTGACGCCCAGATCGAGCGCGCGGTGCAGCGCGGCGAGCGAATCGGTGTCGGCCTGCGCGCCCCACGAGCCGCCGATGGCCCAGGCGCCGAAGCCGATTTCCGAGCAGGAGAAAGGATGCCGGCCGAAAGAGCGGTGGTTCATGCGGCGCATTCAGTAGCGGCCCCGCACGGGCTGTCGAGCGCGCGGGACGCCGGCCTCACTGCGCGACGGCGCGGGCGTCGGGCTGGCGCGGATCGGCGGCGCCGAGGCGCAGGTGCGAGACCGGGTCGATCCAGATGGTCTCGGCGTCGCCTTGCAGATAGCGGTCGCGCCGGGCCGGATCTGCGGCGTCCTGATAAATCGCGTGGATCGCGAGCGTGTGGCCGCGGATGCGGAGGTCTTCCAGGACGGCGGGCGCCAGTCCGTCCGGCTCATAGTGGATGACGTCCGGCATCCATTGATGGTGGAAGCGCGGAGCGGCGACCGCTTCGCCGACCGGCAGGCGATGGTCGATGACGTTGGTCACGACTTCGAGGACGGTCGTGATGATGGTCGCTCCACCGGGACTGCCGGTGACGAGCAGGAGCCGGCGGTCGGGTCCGAAGACGAACGTGGGCGTCATCGACGACAGCGGGCGCTTGCCCGGGGCGATGGCGTTGGCCTCGCCCTGGAGGAGGCCGTAGGCGTTGGGCGCGCCGGGCTTCGCGGTGAAGTCGTCCATTTCGTTGTTCAGGAGCACGCCGGTGCCGGCGATGGTGACGCCGGAGCCGTAGCCGCCGTTGAGCGTGTAGGTGACGGCGGCGGCATTGCCCGCCGCGTCGACAATCGAGTAGTGCGTCGTCTCGGTCGACTCGCGCCGCGGGAGCGCGGTCGCGGCCGGGGCGGCGTCGGCGGGCCGGCCCGCGGCGAGGTCGGCGGAGGGTGTCGCGCGCTGCGGATCGAAGCCGCGCATCCGGCCGGCCAGATAAGTGCGGTCGAGCAAACCGGCGACGGGCAGCGCGACGAAGTCGGGATCGCCGAGGAAGACGGCGCGGTCGCGATAGGCGCGCCGCATGACCTCGACGAACAGGTGGACGTTTTCCGCCGAGTCCCGGCCGTGCGCGGCGACGGCGAACGGCTCCAGCATGCCGAGCATCTGGAGCAGCCCGATGCCGCCCGAACTCGGCGGCGGCATGGCGACGACTTCAAAACCTCGATACGTGCCGCGGACGGGGACGCGTTCCACCGGCCGGTAGCCGCGCAGGTCGTCGAGCGTGAGCGTGCCGTGGTGCGCGGCCATGTCGGCGGCGATGCGGCGGGCGGTCTCGCCCTCGTAGAATTCGCGCGGGCCGTCGCGCTGCAGGCGCGCGAGCGTGGCGGCGAGATCGGGCAGGACGCGGAGTTCGCCGGGCCGGGGCGCCTCGCCGTCGCCGAGATAGACGCGCTTCGTCTCGGCGCAGCGGCCGAGGAACTCGCGGTGATCCTGCAGCCGGCGCGCCGCGGCCGCCGAGAGTCGATGGCCCTCGGCCGCGAGCCGGCGGGCGGGCTCGACCACCTCCGCCCAGGTGACGCGGCCGGAACCGTATTTCTCGAGCGCGAGCGCGAAGCCCGCGACGGTGCCGGGCACGCCGCTCGCGCGCCAGCCGGCGGTCGAGGAATCGTCCCCGGTCAGGACGCCGCCATCGGGGCCGAGATACATCGTGCGCGTGGCGGCGGCGGGCGCGGTCTCGCGGAAATCGAGCGCGACGTCGCGGCCGCCGGCGAGATGGATCAGCATGAAACCGCCGCCGCCGAGGTTGCCGGCCCACGGGTAGGTGACCGCCAGAGCGAGACCGGTCGCGACCGCGGCGTCGACGGCGTTGCCGCCGCGGCGGAGAATCTCCGCGCCCGCCTCCGAGGCGTGCGTTTCCGAGGAAACCACCAGACCCTGCGACGTGGACAGGACCGCGTGGGGATAAGGCGGCTCGGCCGGTGCGGGCGCGGACAGCGCAAGCAGCGGGAGCGACGCGACGACGGCACGGAAAAACGTCATGGTTTTTTCTGCCATGGGAAACGCCGGACAGGCAACCGCCGAGGCGGAGGCCGGCCGATGCGGCCCCGGTTGCCTCCCGCAGTTCGAATCCCGTCACCGTTCCGCCGCGACGAGCGGGCGGGGGGATGACTGGCCGGCCATGATCGATTTGATACAAGGCCGATTTTTAGGAATCGCCGTTTTCTGCGCTATGCTATATCAAACCGATCCGTGCGATCGCAGGGCCATTCCGTTGGCCGCGAGGCTGGCGGGAACGTTATAGAGACAAAGCAGGACGGGACGAGGCGCGGATGATGAGCTGCGTGCCGAACAGGACGCGCCGCGGGGGCGAGGGGTCGCGGTTGAGCCGGCGCGCCATCAAGTCCGCCGCCTGGGCGGCGATGCTGCGGCAGGGCTGCTGCAGCGTGGTGAGGGGCACGGACGGGGCGTGCGCAGAGCGGACATCGTCGAGGCCGACGATCCTGATCGCGTCCGGCACGGGGAGGTGAAGTTCCTCCAGGCGACGGCTCAGGTGCGCGGCGATGGGATCGTGGAAGCAGACGATGCCGTCGGGCTTCAAATCCAGGATCATGTCGGCGAAGCCGGAATCGGTCGTGCGGCCGGCGCAGACGTGCTCGGGTTGAAACGGAAGCCCGGCCTGCTGCAGCGCGAGGCGGTAGCCGGCGATGCGGGCGGCCTTGGTCCACAACCGGCCGGGGCGGGTCGCGTAGACGATGCGCCGGCAGCCGCAGGCGAGCAGGTGCCGGGTCTGCTGGTAGCCTGCATTCATGTTGTCGATCCCGACGAGGTCGTGGGGGCCGTCTTCCGGGAAGGGCGCGATGTCCCGGTCGAGCAGCACGACGACGATGCCCGCGGCCGTCAGCGTGCGCACGAGCGTCGCGTTGCGGTCCTCGGCGGCGTCGTCCGGGAGTTCGTCGGGCACGAGGAAGACACCGCGGACCTGCTGCCGGAGCAACTGCGAGCACAGGCGCTCGGCCGAGGTGCCGGCGTCGGCGGAGGTCGCCGGGCTCGCCGCGCCCCAGAGCAGGGCGAGATTGCTGGCCTGGCAGGCCTGCGCGATCTGCGCGCAGATCGGGGCGAAGAATTCGTCGTCTCCGCGGCCGGCGACGACGGTGGCGACGAAGGCGCCTTTCGCGAACGCGGCGGGTCGGACAAACGATCCGGCGCCGGGCCGGCGCTGGATGAGGCCCATGCGCTCCAGTTCCTGCATGGCCTTTGCCACGGTGGCGCGCGTGGTGGAGAAACGGCGCATGAGCTGGCCGTCGGTGGGCAGCCGCCGATCCGCGGCATAATCGCCGTTCGCGATTCTATCGTGAACGTAATCGCGGACGTGGCGGTAAAGCGGCTTGGACGGCGCGGGAGCCATGGGGAAGCGCAGCGGGCAACCGTGGGAGGATGAAAGGAGCCGCCGGGCGATGCACGCCGGAAATCGCGCACCGAGCTCATTCGTTATAAAGGAAATGTATATACAGGTTTCCGTCCGATGGAGTCGGAATCGGATGGTCAAAAGGCGGCGGCCTTCCCAGCAAGGAAGCGTGAAGCGCGGGGCCGACGGTCGGCCCCCGATACCCCTGATCGGAGCATGCCCATGAAAACGAGATCGAACCCCGGTCTTCCAGGATGGAAGATCCGCACTGCCATCGCGCTGTTTCTGCTGACGGCCCTGGCCGGCATGGCGCCGGCGCAGGACGAACGGCGGTTGTCGCTGGAGGATTATCGGGACAGGATGAAAGGCGGCTGGGTCGGCCAGATGGCCGGCGTGTGCTGGGGCGGCCCGACCGAGTTCAAGTGGGTGGACGAGATCATCCCGCGGGGCGACGTGCCGGTGTGGCGTCCGGAGATGATCAACGATGCGTTCGGGCAGGACGACCTGTATGTGGAGATGACGTTTCTGCGCACGCTGGAGAGCCGCGGCCTGGGCGTTTCGATCCGCGAGGCGGGCATCGATTTCGCCAACAGCGAATACCGGTTGTGGTGCGCCAACGAAGCGGGGCGCACCAATCTGCGCCGCGGCATCGCTCCGCCCGATTCCTCGCATCCGCGGTTCAGCACGCGGCCGAACGACATCGATTATCAGATCGAGGCGGACTTCGCCGGTTTGATCTCGCCCGGCCTGCCGAATGCCGTGATCGGCTTCGGGAACACGTTCGGCCGGCTGATGAATTATGGCGACGGCCTGTATGGCGGGCAGTTCATGGGCGGCATGTATGCCGCGGCCTTTTTCGAGCGGGACATCGGCAGGGTCATCGCCGCCGGCCTCGCCTGCATCCCGGCCGACAGCCAGTATGCCGGGATGGTGCGCGATCTGGTCCGGTGGCACCGGGAAAATCCCGGCGACTGGGAGGCGACCTGGGCGCGTTGCCAGAAGAAATACCGCGAGGATCCCGCCTACCAGAAGGCGTCGAACGGCGGCATCGACGTGAAGATCAACGGCGCCTACGTGCTGCTCGGGCTGCTGTATGGCGACGGCGACATGGATCGGACGATCCAGATCGCGATGCGGGCCGGCCTGGATTCCGATTGCAATCCGTCGAGCGCCGGCGGCGTGCTCGGGGCGATGCTGGGCTATTCCCGGCTGCCGGCGCGCTTCAGCGAAAAGCTCAATCCGTCGCTGGTGTTCAGCTACACCGCCTACACGTTTCCCCAGTTGCTTGCAGCCAGCGAGACACTCGCCCGGCAGAACGTCGTGCGCCAGGGCGGGCGGATCGACGTGGATGCCGCCGGCCACGAAGTCTTCGTGATCCCGCGGCAGACGGCGAAACCGAATCCGCTGGAATTGAGCTGGGCGCCCGGTCCCGTCGCCGGGGTGCGTTTCACGCCGGAGGAATATGCCCGCATCCGCTTCCGGCCGCATCCGGCCGACGTGGCCGGCGACGATCCGACGCAGCGTGTGCAGGGCGCCATCGACGTGCTGTTTCCCGGGTGGCGGACTTCGCCGAACGGTCCGGAGCAGAGGCCGGGCTACCGCGCCGATTATGAAGGACGCGATCACGTCGTCATGACCCAGCCGCCCGCCGGCGGGACCGCGGTCACTGTTTCCCGGATACTCGAAGTGCCGAAGAGCGCGGCCCCCCGCCTGCGTGTCACCGTGGCGAATGCCTACCAGTCCGGCTTGGTCCTCGTCGCGAAGATCGACGGCCACGAAGTGCAGCGCACGACCGTCGAGGGCCGCAAGGCGGTCTGGCGGACGTCGGAAATCGATCTGGCCCCCTTTGCCGGTCGCGGCGTGACCGTCGAACTGGTTGCCCGGGCGCAGAGCGGGACGAGCGCGGCCGCCTTCTGGGGAGCGATCGAGCTCGAACCGTAAATGCGCCGCTCTCCGCCATCCCGAAAACATCAGAGCTGCGAACGCGCGCCTGGGCCGTGAGTCTCCCTCCATGAAAAAGATCGTCGTCATCGGCAGTGCCAACACCGACATGGTGGTGAACGTCGCGCGCATCCCGGCTCCGGGCGAGACGGTGCTCGGCGGCCGGTTCCTGATGAATCCGGGCGGCAAGGGCGCGAATCAGGCGGTCGCCGCGGCGCGGCTGGGCGGCCAGGTGTCCTTTGTCGCCAAGGTGGGAAACGACGGATTCGGGCGCGATGCGCGGGATCTTTGCCGGCGCGAGCGCATCTGTCCGGACTACGTTTTCACGGATGCGCAGGAACCGTCGGGCGTCGCCCTCATCCTCGTCGATCGCGCGGGGCAGAACTGCATCGCCGTCGCGCCGGGCGCCAACGGCGCGCTCACGCCCTGCGATCTGGCGCCCGCCCGCCAGGCGATCGAGCAGGCCGGGCTGGTGCTCATGCAACTGGAGATTCCGGTCGAAACCGTGCTGTGCGCGGCCCGATGGGCGGGCGCCCATGGCGTGCCGGTGGTGCTGAACCCGGCGCCGGCGGTCGTCCTGCCCGAGGCGCTGCTCCGCTGCGTCAGCCTCATCACGCCGAACGAGTCGGAGGCGCGCCTGCTCACGGGCATCGAAGTCGTCGACGACGCCTCGGCCGAAGCCGCGGCCGCCGCCCTGTGCGCCGCCGGGGTCCGGCAGGTGGTGATCACGCGGGGCGCGGCCGGATCGCTGGTGTATGCGGACGGATGCGGCACCGCGGTGCCCGCGTGCCAGGTGCAGGCGGTCGACACGACGGCGGCCGGCGATGTGTTCAACGGCGCTCTGGCGGTCGCGCTGATGGAAGGCCGGCCGTTGGTCGAGGCCGTGCGCTTCGCCACGAAGGCGGCGGCCATTTCCGTGACCCGGGTCGGCGCGCTGGCCTCCGCTCCTCACCGCCACGAGGTGGAGCCGGAGGAAACGACCGGATGACCTCTTTTTCCCGGCCGGCGCGGTCGGACCAACCAGAATTCAGAACCATCGGAGGAAATCATGTTCTTCGTCGATAACTATGCCGCGGCCGTCGTGCTCTGCGTTGTGACAATGCTGTGCTGGGGGTCCTGGGGCAACGCCCAGAAACTCGCGGGGCGCACCTGGCGCTACGAGCTGTTCTATTGGGATTATGTGCTGGGCGTGCTGCTGCTCGCGCTCGTGGCCGGGCTCACGCTGGGCAGCTGCGGCGACCAGGGCCGGAGTTTTCTGCCCGATCTGAGACAGGCGTCGGCCGGCAATCTCGGCAGCGCGTTCCTCGGCGGGATCGTCTTCAACGCCGCCAACATCCTGCTGTCGGCGTCCATCTCGATCGCGGGCATGTCGGTGGCGTTTCCCGTGGGCATCGGTCTGGCGCTGGTGCTCGGGGTGGTGGTGAACTACGTCGCCGCGCCCAAGGGCAGCCCGGCGCTGCTGTTCGGCGGCGTCGCCTTGATCGTGGGCGCCATCGTGCTGAACGCGTGGGCCTACCGCGTGAAGGAAAGCGGCCGGAAGGTGCCGGCCCGGGGCATCGTGCTGGCCGTGATCTGCGGCGTGCTGATGGCGTTTTTCTATCGCTTCATCGCCGCCTCGATGGACCTCGATTTCCTCCATCCCGCGGCCGGAAAAATGACGCCGTATGGCGCGTTCTTCGTCTTCGCCGGAGGAATCCTGGCGAGCACCTTTGTCTTCAACACGATCGCGATGAAGCATCCGGTGGCGGGGGAGCCCGTCGCGATCTCGGCTTATTTCCAGGGCGGCTGGTCGGTCCATCTGGTCGGCCTGCTCGGCGGCGCGATCTGGGGTATCGGCAACGTGATCAATCTCGTGGCGGCGGGCCGCGCCGGGCCGGCGGTCTCCTACGGCCTCGGGCAGGGCGCCACGCTGGTGGCCGCGCTGTGGGGCATCCTGATCTGGCAGGAATTCAAGGGCGCCCCGCGTCTCGCCCACCGGCTGAATGCCGCGATGTTCGTTTTGTTCGTGACGGGGCTGGCCCTGATCATCCGGGCCGGGCGCTAGGCCGCGAAGCAGGGCTGCAGGCGCGCGTCGGAGCGGAGCAGCTCCTCGATCTCCGGCCCGCAGTCGCGCGAGGACAGGACGGTGTAGAAATCGTCCTTGATCGCCGGCGCCCGCCGGGCGGCCTCGAGCCACTCGGCCCGGGAAAACGGCTGCGCGGCGACCGCGCGCCAGAAACCCGTGGCGTCGAACAGCCGCGCGATCTCCTCCGTATTCTTCCGTTGGAGACGGCTGACGAGGTAGGTGGCGACGCCGACCTGCAGGCCGTGCAGCCGCGGATGGGCGCCGAGCGAGTCGAGCGCGTGCGAGATCAGGTGCTCGCTGCCGCTGGCGGGGCGCGAGGAGCCGCAGATCGCCATCGCGATGCCGTTCAGCATGAGCGCGGAGCCGAGCAGCTTCACGCCCTCGTCGTCGCGCCGGGGCCGGGCGATGAACTGGAAGACCGTGGCGTCCGAGAGCAGCGCGGCGAAGTCGTCGACCGGCGTGCCGCGGGCGTGGAAGGCGAGCTTCCAATCGGTCACGGCGGTGAACTTCGCGGACAAGTCGCCGACGCCCGAGAGCCAGAGGATCTCCGGCGCGGCCAGGCACACGGTGGTGTCGAGCACGACGCCGAACGGGATCGCCGCGGGCAGCGAGCGGCGGCGGCCGTCGATCGTGAGGCTGGATTGCGGGCTGCAGAAGCCGTCGTTGGAGAGCGACGTCGGCACGGCGAGGTAGGGCAGGTGGGCGAGGAAGGCGACGTATTTGGCCACGTCGAGCGTCTTGCCGCCGCCGATGCCGAGGATGGCGTCGGTGCCGCCCGCCAGCGTCTTGAAGACGGCCTCGGCCTGCTCGAAGCTCGCGGTGTCGATGGGCAGGCGCGAGCGCACCTCGATGCGTTCGGCGGCGAGCGCGGCGTCGAGCCGCGCGAGCAGCGGCGCCGGCAGATCGGAGCTGTAAAGCACGACGAGGCGGCGGAAGGCCTGGCGCCGCGCGTAGATGCCGACGCGGTCGAGCGCGCCGGGTTTCACCCGGACGAGGGAGGGAATGGCGATCTGGCGTGGTGTCAGCATGGCAGGGCGGGGGAGGCGAGCAGTGTATCCGCGACGGTCTTCCAATCGGCGAGGGGATGAAACGCCTCGCCGCGGGCGCGGAGTTCGCCGGCGAGCCAGCCGCGGGCGAAGCGGCGCGCGCCGGGCACGAGCAGCGCGGGGATGAGATCGGGCCGGCCGTCGCCGGCGAACGCGACTTCGGCGGAGCGACCGAGCGCGTCGCGGACGACGGCGGGCTTGTCGATGCCGGTCGCGGGCGTGAAGAACCGCGATTGCACCGGCAGCCGGAGCTGCAGGCCGTGCGCGGGCGAGAACTCGCCGGGATTGGCGTGGACTTCGAGCGAAAGTCCGGCGCGCTGCAGCAGGCGGAGCAGATACCATTCGCAGCCGGCGGAGGCGACGACGACCTGCCAGCCCGCAGCGCCGAGCCGGCGCACGGCGTCGGGCAGGGCGGGATCGAGTTCCATCCGGTCGAGGAGTCCGAGCAGGGTGGCCTCGTCGGTGCGGATGCGGGCGAAGATCGCGGCCAGCGCCTCGAAATGCGTGCAGCGGCCGGCCACGTAGGCGTCCCACGGATCGTCGTCGGGCGGCACCGGCCAGCGTTCGCGCACGAGATCGTAGAAGTCGCGCCGTGTCATCGTGCCGTCGAAATCGGATACGAGAATCCGCCGGGGCGGCGGTTGGCCGGGCGCGGAGTCGGGAGATGGAGCGCGGAGCATTCCTTCAGCAGGAAGCCGCCGCGAGGGCGGTGCAAGCACGGCGTGCCGCGCGGCGACCGCGGCCGTCATTTCGCCGCCGCGGACTCCGGCCAGTCGAGCGCGGGACAGGCGAAGGCGGTGCCGTCGGGAAAGGGCAGGCCGAACTGCCGCGCGAGCGCGTCGAGCAGCTCGGCGGGCGAGGCGAGAAGGCGTTTCTCGGCGCCGCCGTCGCGCCGCCGGATCGTGAGCTCGCGGTTCAGGATCGAGAGGCGGAGGTCGCCGGCGGCGCGCGACACGATCAGGTTCTGCCGGAACCGCGATTGCGGGTGTGTGCTCGTGAACCAGTTGCCGACCTCGAAATCGATCGCGGGCGCCTCGTCGGGTGTGAAGCGATAGACATCGGACCAGGCGTCGCCGAAACGGACCTGCTGCAGGAGATGCCGCCCCTGCGGAACGAGCCGGCGCCGCTCGGGCGCGACGCCCTGCTCGGCTTCGGTGTCGAGGGCGATCGGGCCGGTGAGCCCGATCCCGCCGAAGCCGCCGTCGGCGAGCCAGGGGCGCCCGTCGAGCTCGACGCGCAGGATCATGTGCGTCTGCGGCGTGGGCGTGCCGGCCGGCACCTGCCAGCGCACGCGGGCCAGCAGCGGCGTGACGTGGAAGCCGAGCGCGTGCAGGACGGCGAGGAGCAGGCCGTTGTGCTCGAAACAGTATCCGCCGCGGCGATCGTGCACGAGTTTCCGCACGATGTCCGGCCGGGCGAGGCTGACGCCGCGGCCGAGCAGGATGTCGAGGTTCTCGAACGGGATCGCCTGCACGTGGGCGCCGAGGATGGCGTCCAGCACGGGCAGGGTCGGCGTGCGGGCGCCGGCATAGCCGATGCGGGCGAAATAGGCGTCGAGGTCGGCCGGTTGCATGTCGCGAAACGCGCCGGCTTCAGCGGGCCGCGGCGATGTAGCCGTCGACCACCTGGGCGAGGACCGCGAGCGGGACGTTGCCGGCGCGCAGGACGACGTTGTGGAATCCCTTCAGCGAGAATTTGTCGCCGAGCGCGGTGCGGGCCTGCGCACGCAGGGCGAGGAGCCGGAGCTGGCCGACCTTGTAGGAGCACGCCTGGCCGGGCCAGACGACGTAGCGCTCCACCTCGGACGCCGGGATGCCGTAGTCGATCGCCTGCTGCCGCGTCCAGTGCCGCGTGTGCAGTCCCGTATCCACGACGAGGCGACGCGCGCGGAACAGCTCGTCGTTGAGCTGGCCGAGGTGGCCGGCGATGTCGCCCTCATACCAGCCGGCCTCGGCGGCGAGCTGCTCGGCGTAGAGGGCCCAGCCCTCGCCGTGCGCGGAGATGAAGCCGAAGACGCCCTCGCGGCGGAACTGCGGGAGCGACGTCATCTCCTTCTGCAGCGCGATCTGGAAATGGTGGCCGGGGATCGCCTCGTGGTAGACCAGCGTGCGCATCTCGGGCACGGAGTAGTCGGGCCCCGGGAGCGGCGCCCAGAAGATGCCGGGGCGCGAGCCGTCGTTCGCCGGCGGCGTGTAGTGCGCGGCGGCGCTTTTCTCCGTGAACGGCGGCTCGCGTCTCACGACGACGGGGGCCCGCGGGCGCAGGTCGAAGAGCGCGGCGGAGCGGAGCTGTGCATCGGCGAGGATTTCCTCGTAGCGGGCGAGCAGGGCCGGACGCGGATCGGGTTCGGCGGGCGGATTGCGGTCGGCGTCGAGTTTTTCCATCCGCGCCTTGATCGATCCTTCGGCGTAGCCGAGCTGGCGGAGCAGCACGTCCATCTCGGCCTCGATGCGGGCGACTTCCTGCCGGCCGAGTTCGTGGATCTGCGCGGCGGTGTAGTCGGTCGTGGTGAGTTTGCGCAGCGCCTGGGCGTAGGCGGCGTCGCCGCCGGGGAAGCGCGAGATGCCGGCCTCGTCCGTCGCCTGCGGCAGCTGGGATTCCAGCAGCGCGCGGGCGCGGCGGAACGCCGGGAGGATCGCCCCGGCCACGATCTTCTCCGCGGCGGCGACGAAGGCCGCGCGGTCCGCGGCGGACACGTCCGCGAGCTTCGCGGCGCGTTCGTCGAGCGAGGCGACGAGGACGTTCTTCGCGGGCTCGGCCGCGAGGAAGCGGTCGAACTGCGCGAGCGTGGAGACGAGGATGAACTTCGGCGGGATGAAGCCGCGGCGCGCGCGGTCTCCGGCTTGCGCGACGCCCTCGTCCATCCGGGCCGCGACGAGATCGAGCCGGGCGAGGTAGTTTTCGATGTCGCGCCGCGTGCGGATCGGGTGCGTCTGGCTGAGGAAGTTGACGAGTTGGACCTGCAGTCCGCTGAATTGCTGGAAAACGTAGCCGTAGTCGGCGAACGGCTCGCTGCGGACGACGTCGTCGAGCAGCCACGCGAGCGTATCCGCGGAGATCCGCTGCTCGGGCGTGAGCGCGGCGCGGTCGAAGGTTGCGAGATGTGCGAGTCCCTCCTGGGCACGCGCGACGCGCTCGGCGCGGGCGGCGGCGGAGATCGGCGTGAGCTGGCGGTCGAGCGCGTCCTGCTCGGCGCCGGAGAAATACTGGGCGGCGGTGGCGCCCTGCGGATTGGCCCGCATCCAGTCGGCGGCGAACCGATCGGCCCACGCATCGAACGACTCTCCGGTGGCGGCCAGCGCGGACGTGACCAGCGCCAGGGCGAGAAAGAGGCGGCGGAATTTCATGTGGCCGCGAGCCAAGTGGCGGCGGCGGGACGGAGCAACGGCCAAAGCGGCGCGACCAGCGCAGTCGCGGCGCGCGTGGACCGTGGCACTTGTGCTCCGGCCGGCCGCTGGAGAAGCGCGCGGACGTTGGTTGGAAAAGAACGGCTGTCGCTTGCGCGCTGCGAACAATGCCAGCGCGAGCGTCGGGCAGGGAAACGCGGACGACAATCGAACGAGGCCACGCGCGGCCGGGTTCACTCAACGTTCAGCGCTGAACGCTCAACGCTAGGGCGTGGGTGCGGACGCGGGCCGCGCCGGCGCGGCGGCGGGCGGGCTGAAGTTTTCCGTCACGGACCGGCAGAGGCCGATGAACGTCTCCTCGCCGAGCGGCAGGCGCCGTCCGCGCAGATGCACGACGCCCCAGCGGCGGCGCAGGTGGCGGCGGCCGAGGGGAAAGTCCACCAGGGCGCCGTTCTCTAGCTCCGTCCGCGCGATCCACGGCGCCAATACGCCGACGCCGAGGCCGATCTTCACGAGCTCCTTGATCGCATCCATGCTGCCGAGCTCGATGTAGTGGCCGAGCGCGATGCGCTCCTCGCGGAAGTAGTCGCTGATGCGGCGGAAGGTGGTGCTCGATTTGTTGTAGAGCACGAGCGTCTCGTTCGGGATCGATTCCCGGAGCACGGTGCCCTGCCGCACCCAGGGATGGACGGGCGAGGTGACGAAGCGCAGCTCGTCCTCGAAGAGCGGCGCGAACGTGAACTCGTTCGTGCCCTCCGGGGCGAGCGTGACGGCGAGGTCGATGGTGTTGTCCTGCAGCAGCTCGAACTGGCGCGCCTGGTCGCCGGGTTCGATCGCGATCTCGCACTTGGGGAAGCTCTGCTTGAATTCGCGCAGGACGGTCGGAAGGATGTATTCGCAGGCGGTCGTGCTCGCGCCGACGCGGAGCCGGCCGTGGCCCCAGCGCGAGAGCGCGTCGAGTCCGGCGCGGGCGGCGTCCATCTCGCGGAGGATTTTCTCCGCATGGGGCAGGAACTGCTCGCCGGCCTGCGTGAGCGTGACGTGCCGGCCGGCGCGGTCGACGAGGCGGCTGCCGAGCTCGGTCTCGAGCGACTTGATCGCGTGGCTGACCGCGCTTTGCGTGAGGAAGAGCTCCTTGGCCGCGCGCGTGAAGCTCTGGCACCGGGCCAGCGCGGAAAACGCGAGCAGCTGGCGGCTGTCGAGGACCCGGTTCATGAATGAATGCGTTTCATGGACGGCATGAAATCTTTGCCCAGCACTTGTCGCGCCATCCGCGCGCGCTGGCACGTGAGCGGCTTGGGTTTCCGGTCGAAATCCATGAAATCTCCGCTTCCTCCGCTCCGGCCGCGTCCGCTTCGGCTCGGCTTCCTGCCGCTGACCGACGCCGCTCCGCTCATCGTGGCGCAGGAACTGGGGGTTTTCACCCGGCACGGCCTGGCCGTCTCGCTGCAGCGCGAGGCGGGATGGGCGACGATCCGCGACAAGGTCCTCTACGGCGAACTCGATGCCGCGCCGGCGCCGGCGCCGATGCTGTGGTCGGCCCAGCTCGGCCTGGGGTGCGCGCCCGGGGACGTGTTGACGGCCCTGGTCTTCAATCTCCACGGCAACGCGCTGACGCTCTCCCGCGCCCTGCGCGACGAAGGCGTGCGCGACGCGGCGTCGCTGCGGTCGATCGCCAAGTCCCGGCGGGGCGAGCGGCGGCTGACGTTCGGCGTCGTGTTTCCGTATTCCTCGCACCATCTCCTGCTGCGGCAGTGGCTGCTCGGCGCCGGCATCGATCCGGAGGTCGACGTGCGCATCGCGATCGTGCCGCCCGCGCAGATGTTTCGCAATCTTCTCGCGGGGACGATCGACGGCTTTTGCGCCGGCGAGCCGTGGGGCAGCGTGGCGGTCCAGGCCGGCGCGGGCTGGTGCCCGACGTGGAGCGCCTCGCATTCGCCGGGGCACGTCGAGAAGGTGCTCATGGTGCGCCGCCGCTTCGCCGAACAGCGCGCCGATGAGCATGCCGCACTGGTTGCCGCGCTGACCGAGGCCTGCGCCTGGTGCGACGATCCGGGCCATCGCGAGGAACTGATCCCGCTGCTGAGCGGGGCCGCCTACCTGAATCTCCGCGCGGCGGCCATCGCTCCGGCGCTTCGCGGCCGTTTCGACGCGGGTTGCGGGCGCGTGGAGTCGACGCCGGACTTTCTCGTTTTCCATCGCGGCGAGGCCAACGTGCCGACCGCCGCCAAAGCCGCCGCGATCCAGGCCGAGCTGCGCGCCGCGCATCTGCTGCCGGCCGGGGTCGATCCCGCTCTGCCCGGTCGTTTGTTCCGCGAGGATCTCCACCGCGATGCGCTCGCCCGCCGGGCTTCGTCCCCGGCGGGCGATCCGGCAGGAAACGCCTCCGATCGGGAGGCGGTGGAGCGCCGCATCGTTCCGGGAGCCCGGTTCGCGCCGGCCTGACGCGGCCAGCGAAGCGGTGATCAGGCCGAGACGGCGCATCGCGCCGCCCGGGCCCGCAGCCATGCCTGGCGCCGAGAGGCGGCCGGACCGGTCCGCCGTGCCCGGATGCTTTCGTTTGTTCCGTCCGTCAACCCGACCCAAGCACCATGATTCCACGTTCCTGTCTCGCGCCCATCGCGCTGTTTGCCGTCTCGCTGGTTCTCGCCGCGGCCGTCGCCGCACCGCCCGATTCGCTCGTGTCCGCCCTTGCGGAGGGCCGGTTTTCCTTCAACGGCCGCCTGCGTTGGGAGGAAGCGCGGCAGTCCAATCTCGAGCAGGCCGATGCGTTCACGTTGCGCAGCCGTCTCGGTTACACGAGCGCGGTCCTGGCCGGATTCCAGGGCATGATCGAGGGCGAAAGCATCGTCTCGCTCGGCGCCGCCGACCGCTACAACGCAGCGGGCACCAACGCCGGCGGCGCGGGCCGTGCGGTCATCGCCGATCCCGTCGCGACCGACTTCAACCAGGCCTGGCTCAGCTATGCGAACTCCGGCGCCACGCTGAAGGTCGGACGCCAGCGCCTCGTGCTCGACAACGCGCGCTTCATCGGCGACTCCGGCTGGCGGCAGAACATGCAGACGTTCGATGCCGCGACGGTGACCGGCCAGCCGGCCGCCGCGGTCTCGCTCTTCTACGGCTACGTGGGGCGCGTGAACCGCGTCTTCGGCGACAAGGCGCCGCAACGCGACTTCAAGGGCGATGCCCATTTGCTCAACGCGAGCTACGGCGGCTGGTCGGCCGGACGGTTCACCGCCTATGCGTATCTGTTCGATTTCGACAACGCCGCGGCCAGTTCGTCCGACACCGTCGGGCTGAGCTTCGCCGGCGCGCGTCCGGTGACCCCGGCCGGCAAGCTCACCTATCGCGTCGAATACGCGACGCAGGAGGACGCGGGGCGGAATCCCGTCCGTTACCGTGCCGATTACCGGCTCGTCGAACTCGGCGCCTCGATCAAGCCGTTCGACTTTGCCGCCGGCTATGAAGTGCTCGGCAGCGACGGTGGCCGCAAGGGATTCGCCACGCCGCTCGCCACGCTGCACGCATATGACGGCTGGGCCGATCTCTTCCTGAACACGCCGGCCGCGGGTCTGCGCGATCGCTCTCTCTCGGCCGGGGTCGCGCTGCCGGGCGGATTTCCCGTGAAGATCGTCTACCACGATTTCCGTTCGGACGCCGGCGGTTTCGATTACGGCACGGAGTGGGATGCGCAGATCGCGCACACGTTCGCGAAACGCTGGGTCGTCCTCGCCAAGGTCGCGCACTACGAAGCCGGCGGACCGTTTTTCGACACGGACCGGTTCTGGCTGCAGACCGAGTTCACGTTCTAGGCCTGCGCCGCGCCGCGAACCATGAACGCCGTTCATGCGGTCGATTAAAACGTTCACGGCTCTTTGGGGGCGGCGCGCCCGCCGCTGGCACGTCCGCGGCTGGATGGGGCGCGTCGCTCCGCTCCCTCACCACCCACGTATCATCCCATGGACTACATCAAACCCATCGAGGTCGTAAAGACCATGCTGGCCGCCGGCAACGCCAAGGCCGGCCTCACGATCAAGGATCTCCTCATCCGCGGCTTCCTCTCCGGAGCGCTGCTCGGCTTCGCCACCAGCCTGGCGTTCACGGCGGCCGGGCAGACCGGCGTGCCGCTCGTCGGCGCGCTCGTGTTTCCCGTCGGCTTCGTCATGATCGTGCTGCTCGGCCTCGAGCTCGTCACCGGCAGCTTCGCCGTCGTGACGCTCGCGGGCGTCGACGGCCAGCGGTCGATCGCGCAGGTCTCCGCGAATCTCTTCTGGGTCTTCGTCGGCAACCTGCTCGGCAGCGTGGTCTACGGCTGGCTGCTCTACATCGCCCTCACCACGATGGGCACCGAGGCGCCGGCCGGCGTCGCGGCCAAGATCGTCGCGATCGCCGAGGCCAAGACCGCCGGCTACGCCGCCCATGGCGTCGCCGGGCTCGTGACCGTCTTCGTGAAGGCGATCCTCTGCAACTGGATGGTCTGCCTCGGCGTGGTCATGGCGATGACCTCGCACTCCACCCTCGGCAAGATCGTGGCCGCCTGGCTGCCGATCCTCACGTTCTTCGCCCAGGGCTTCGAGCATTCCGTCGTCAACATGTTCGTCATCCCCGCCGGCATGATGATGGGGGCGAAGGTGACCGTCGCCGACTGGTGGCTCTGGAACCAGATCCCGGTCACGCTCGGCAATCTCGTCGGCGGCATGCTCTTCACCGGACTCTTCCTTTACTGGACGTATCAGCCGGACAAGGTCGCCGCCGCCGCGCCGGTCGCGTCCGCGCCCGCCGCCGCGCCCGTGCGGGCCTGAACCGTCCGTCCCGCCATGACCGCGCCCACCGCCGAACCTGCCGCCGGTTTCTCGCCGGAGCAGAAACATTATCTCGAAGGTTTCCTCGCCGCGCTGGCGGCGCAGGCGCCGTTCGTGGGCCGGACCGCGGACGGCCAGCTCACGTCCGATCCCGCCGCGGCGCCCGGCGGCGCGCCGAATCTCGCCGCGCCGCCGGCCGAGGACACCGTCTTCGGCACGCCGCTCGGCGAACTCTGCAAGCAGGAGCGCTGGAAATACGACGAGAACCCGCTCGATATCTGGGAGAAACTCGTCGCGCATGCCGACGCGGATACGTTTCCCGACGAGGCCGACTGTTTCCGTTTCAAATTTCACGGCCTCTTCCACGTCGCGCCCGCGCAGAACAGCTTCATGCTCCGGCTGCGCCTGCCGGCGGGCGAACTCGACGCGCACCAGCTCCACGGCATCGCCGACCTCGCGGACTGGGGCGGCGGCTGCGCGCACGTCACGACGCGCGCCAACCTCCAGCTGCGCGAGTTCAAGCCGCGCGACATCGTGCGCATCCTCGTGCGCCTGCAGGAGCTCGGCCTGACCTCGCGCGGCGCCGGCGCCGACAACATCCGCAACATCACCGCCTCGCCCAACAGCGGCTTCGATCCCGACGAGCTGATCGACGTCCGCCCCTTCGCGAAAGCGCTGCACCATTACATCCTCAACCATCGCGACCTCTTCGGCCTGCCGCGGAAATTCAACGTCTCCTTCGACAACGGCGGTTCGCTCGCCGGCGCCGCCGACACCAACGACATCGGCTTCATGGCCGTGAATGTCTCCGCGGCCTCGCTCGCGCAGGGCGGCGGCGCCGCGGTGGCCGCCGGCGTCGCGCCGGGGGTTTATTTCCGCGTCCAACTCGGCGGCATCACCGGCCACGGCGATTTCGCGCGCGACACGGGCCTGCTCCTCAAACCGTCCGAGGTCGTCGCAGCCGCCGCCGCCATGATCCGCGTCTTCAACGAGCATGGCGATCGCACCAACCGGAAAAAGGCGCGGCTGAAATATCTCCTCGAGAAATGGGGCGTCGAAAAGTTCCTCGCCGCCGCGCAGGGAAAGCTCGCGTTTCCGCTCGTGCGCCTGCCGTCCGCCGCCTGCGAACCGCGGCGGCCCGAGCTCAAGCACGGGTGGCTCGGCGTCTACAAGCAGGCGCAGCGCGGCCGCAATTCCATCGGCATCGGCGTGCCGGTCGGCCGGCTCTCCGTGCGGCAGATGCACCAGCTCGCCGACCTCGCCACGAACTTCGGCACCGGCGAACTCCGCCTCACCGTCTGGGAGAACGTGATCCTGCCGCACATCCCCGACGCGTTCGTCGAGACCGTCCGCCGCAGCCTGCACCGGATGGGATTCACGACCGAGGCGCACAGCCTCACCAGCGGCATCGTTTCCTGCACCGGCAGCAAGGGCTGCAAGTATTCCTCCACGGATACGAAGGGCCACGCGCTCGCGCTCGGCAGGGCGCTCGCCGCGTCGGAGCTGTCCGTCGAGCAGCCGGTCAACCTCCATTTTACCGGCTGCCCGCATTCGTGCGCGCAGCACTACTGCGGCGATCTGGGGTTTCTCGGCGCCAGGCTCGCCGACGGCGCCGAGGGCTACCACGTCGTCCTCGGCGGCGGCATGGGCGCAGCGGAGCAGGGGATCGCGCGCGAAGTCTTCCGCGGCGTGCGCGCCACCGAGGTGCCGGCGCTCGCCGAAAAAATCCTCCGCGTCTACGCGGAGAAAAAACAGTCCGGAGAAACCTTCGTGCAGTGGAGCCGCCGCCACTCCGTCAACGAACTCCAGGTGATGTTGTCCTGATCTCAGTCGCGAGCATCGGGTAGCGGGGAGTGAGCATCACTCACCGCCTCATTCTCCGGCTGCTCGCCATCCGCTGCTGACTTCTCGTTCCTCCCGATGACCACCGTTCCCGTCATTCCCGATTCCGCTCCGTTCGCGCCCGAGCAGCGCGCCTGGCTCAACGGCTACCTCGCCGGCCTCTTCTCGCGCGCGCCGCTCCCGGCCTTCGCCGCCGCCGCGGGCGCGCCGGCTTCGAAGCCCGCCGCGCTCGCGCCGCTCACGATTCTTTTCGGTTCGCAGACGGGCACGGCCGAGGGCCTCGCGAGAAAAGCCGCGAAGGAGGCCGGCCGGCGCGGTTTCGCGGCGACCGTGATCGATCTCGCCACGTGCCCGGCCGCCCGGCTCGCGCAGGAGAGAAACGTCCTCGTCATCACGAGCACCTATGGCGACGGCGAACCGCCCGACAACGCCCGGGCTTTTCACGCCGCGCTCGGCGCCCTGGCCGGCGATCCCGCGGCCGCGCGGCTTGCCGCGCTCCGCTTCAGCATCTGCGGTCTGGGCGACACGAATTACCTGCAGTTCTGCAAATGCGCGCAGGACTTCGACGCGATGTTCGAGAAGCTCGGCGGCACGCGCGTCGCGCCGCGCGTCGAGTGCGATCTCGATTACGAGGCGAAGTTCACCGCGTGGCTCGATGCCGCGCTCGGCGCGCTCGGCGCCGGTGAAGCGGTGGCGCCGAGTCCGTCGGAGTCCGTCGCGGCTGCCGCCGAAGTGCCGGCGGAGCGGGGCTGGTCGAAGCGGAATCCGTTTCCCGCGCCGCTGCTGGTTGTGCGTTCGCTCAACGGCGCCGGTTCCGCCAAGGAGGTCCGGCACGTCGAATTTTCCCTCGAGAATTCCGGCCTGAGCTACGAGGCCGGCGATGCGATCGGCGTCTATCCGCACAATTGTCCGGACCTGGTCGGCGATGTCCTGGCGGCGCTCGGCTGCGATGGTGAGGAGGCGGTGCCTGCGCCCGACGGTGCGATGCTGCCGCTCCGCCGCGCGCTTGCCGAGGTTTACGATCTCGGCAAACCCACGCCGGAACTCCTTGCGCTTTTCGCGCCGGAGGCGGCCGCGCCGCATCAGGTGATCGACGTCCTGCTCGCCGCGTCCGGTGCCAGACCCGCGCCGGCGGATTTCGTGAAGACGCTGCGCAGGCTCCAGCCCCGGCTTTATTCGATCTCGTCGTCGCCGAAGGCGCATCCCGGGCGGGTGCATCTCACGGTCGGCGCCGTGCGCTACGAGCATGACGGCCGCGCGCGAAAGGGCGTGTGCTCCACGTTTCTCGCCGACCGCGCCACGCCGGGCGGAACGCGCGTCGGCGTCTTCGTGCACGGCAATGCGGCCTTCCGCCCGCCCGCGAATCCCGATGCGCCGATGATCATGGTCGGGCCGGGCACGGGCATCGCGCCGTTCCGCGCGTTTCTGGCGGAGCGCAAAGCCGCGGGCGCGAAGGGGAGAAACTGGCTCTTCTTCGGCGACCAGCGGGCGGCGGCGGATTTCCTCTACCGGGACGAACTCGAGACGCTGCTGCGCGAAGGCGTGCTCACGCGGCTCGACACGGCGTTCTCGCGCGACCAGGCGGAGAAAGTCTACGTGCAGCACCGGATGCAGGAGAACGCGGCCGAACTCTTCGCGTGGCTGGAGGCGGGCGCGCATTTCTACGTGTGCGGCGACGCGAGCCGGATGGCGAAGGACGTCGACGCCGCGCTGCATCGCGTGATCGAGACGGCCGGCGGGCGCACGCCGGAGCAGGCGGCCGCCTATGTGCAGGCGCTGCGCGCGGCAAAGCGCTACGCACGCGACGTGTATTGACCGCGGCCGTGCGCCGCCGGCGCGGGGCGCGCGGACCGGAAACGAAACACGCCGGCATCACGGGATGCCGGCGTGTCGGGAGCGATGGCGCACTGCGCCGACGCGAAGGATGGTGTGTGCGCCTCAGCCGAGCAGGGCCTTGTTCGCGCGGATGAGCGCGAGGCGCTGGTCGACGGACTTGCGGGTGGTGAAGCCGTCCTCGGGCGTGTTGAGGCACCAGTCGACGAGCCTGGCGACGGTCGTGCGCGCGGCGTAGCAGCGCGTGTCCGAGCCGCCGTAATACATGATCACGGTGCGCTGCTTGTCGGGCAGTTCGACCCAGCCGTTGGTGAAGGTGACGTTGGACACGTCGCCCACGCGCTCGGAGAAACGCGGCGAGAGGATGTGGCCGCCCGGGCGGGCGATGACCTTCGACGGATCCTCGAGCGAGGTCATGAACATATACATCACGTAGCGCAGGCCGGCGGCGCAGCCGCGCACGCCGTGGGCGAGGTGGAGCCAGCCCTTGTCGGTCTTGATCGGCGCGGGACCCTGGCCGTTCTTGACCTCCTTGATTGTGTGGTAGGCGCGGGATTCGATGATCTTCTCCGGGCCGGTCACGCCGGTGGTGATGTCCTTGCAGAGCGTCCAGCCGATGCCGCCGCCGGAGCCGACGTCGATGAAGCCGTCCATCGGGCGGGTGTAGAACGCATACTGGCCGTCGACGAATTCCGGATGCAGGACGACGTTGCGCTGCTGCGAGGCGGGCGTCTTCAGGTTCGGGAGCCGGTCCCACTTCCTGAAGTCCTTCGTGCGGACGATGCCGGCCTGGGCGACGGCGGAGGAGAGGTCGCCGGGCGCGGCGTTGGGGTCCTTCGACTCGGAGCAGAACACGCCGTAGATCCAGCCGTCCTGGTGGAACGTCACGCGCATGTCGTAGAGATTCGTCTCGCCGGGCATCTCCGGGATGTCGCAGGGCTCGTCCCAGAAGCGGAAGTTGTCGACGCCGCTGGCGCTCTCCGCGATGGCGAAGAAGCTCTTGCGGTCCGCGCCCTCGACGCGGGCGACGAGGTGGGCCTTGCCCTTCCAGAAGAACGCGCCGGGATTGTAGGCGCCGCCGACGCCGAGCCGCTCCATGAAGAACGGATTCGTCCGCGGGTTGAAATCGTAGCGCCACTCGAGCGGCACGTGGTGGGCGGTGAGGACGGGATGCTGGAAGCGCTCGTAGACGCCGTTTTCCCATTCCGACTGGACGGGATTCCTGCGCTTGAGGAACTTCTCGTGGGCGGCGCGGACGGCCTTGACGCGGGCGGTGAAGGCCGGGTTGGTCTTCGCGGCGGCCTTGGCGGCCGGCTTTTTGGCGGAGGTTTTCTTGGGCATGATGAGAGGAGGTTGGAGGGAGGAGAAACGACGGGGGAAAAACGGCGCGGCGGCGGAACGGATCTCAGCGGGCGCCGAGGGCCTGCAGGCGGGCGACGGCCTGGAGGCCGGCGCGGCCGTTGTGATACGGACATTTCCAGAAGCTGACCTTGAGTTCGTCGGCGAGGAGGGCGCCGTCGCGGGTGACGCCGCGGAACCATTCGCCGGACCGGCGATCGATCAGGCGCTGCTCGATGAAATCCCACGTGCGCAGGGAGGCGTCGAGGAAGCGCATGTCGCCGGAGATCTGATACGCGTTGAGGAAGCCGACGACGGCCTCGGCCTGCGGCCACCATTCCTTGTTGGTGTTGGTCAGGCCGGACGGGCCGCCCTCGTTGTAGACGCCGCCGTCGGCGTCGACGCCCTCGGCGAGGGTGACCTCGGCGATCTTGAGGACGAGGGGCTGGAAGCGCGCGGCGACGGCCGGGTCGGCGAGGACGGTGACGGCCTCCCAGAAGAGCCAGCTGGCCTCGATGTCGTGGCCGTAGGAAATCCTGTCGGACTCGGCCTTCCAGGCGTTGTCGAAGAACAGGCCGAGGTGGTGCGTCGCGGGATTGACCACGTGCGTGGCCATCACGTCGAGAAGCGCGGCGAGCGCGGCGCGGAGGCCGGCGTCGGGCCAGGCGCGGAGGAGGTTCGTGTAGGCCTCCATCACGTGCAGCAGCGTGTTCTGCGACTTCGGCGTGTTCATGTCGACCGGGCTCAGGCGCACGTCCTCGATCGGCGACCAGTCGCGGGCGAACGCCTCCCAGTAGCCGCCGAGCCGGCGGTCGCGGCCGTGCTGCTCGAGCAGGCGGAAGAGGGCGACGGCGTGGTCGAGCGGTTCGCGTTTGCCGGTGGCGAGATGATACTCGGTGAGCGCGTAGATGCCGAAGGCCTGGCCGTAGACCTGCTTGCGGGTGCGCTCGGGCGTGCCGTCGGCGTTGATCGACCAGAAGAGGCCGCCGTGTGCGCGGTCGAGGAAGCGCGCGAGCAGGTCGGCGTAGGCGAAGTCGGCCATCTCGAGCGAGGCGGCGTCGCGATAACGCCGATACGCGGCGGCGTAGGTCCAGAGGATGCGCGTGGTGAGCAGCGCGCCGCGGGTGACGCCGCGGTCGAGCACGAGGTCGTTCGTCAGCGAACCGAAGAACGTGCGGTGCTCGCGGTCCATGACGTGCTGGCGCCAGAACGGGAGGATGTTCTGGCGGAGGTCGGTTTCGATCCGCTCGCGATACGAGGTGAGACTGCCGGTTTTCATGAAGGAAGGATCGGGCGAGGCCGGATCAGCCGAGGAGGGCGACGATCCTGGCGCCGTCGTGCAGCCGGTCCGCGGGGACGAGGCCGCCCGCGACCGGCCGGCCGTCGACCGTCAGCGTGGCGACGCCGCGGCAGACGCCGGCGGGGTTGCGGACCTCGATGGTCAGATTGTGCCCGCGGAAGCGCCGGCGCATGGTGAAGCCGGGCCAGGCCTTCGGGATGCACGGGTCGATGCGCAGGCCGCCGATCTCCGGGCGGATGCCGAGCAGCCAGTGCGTGGCGCTGTAGTAGCTCCACGAGGCGGTGCCGGAGAGCCACGGGACGCGCGACGCGCCCTCGTTGACGTTGTAGCGCGAATACGTCGTCTGGCAGTGGACGTAGGGCTCGACCTCGCGGAGCTCGGCGCGGTCGTTGTAGGCCGAGGGCATGAACGCGCGGTAGTAGGCGTAGGCCTGGTCGCCGTCGCCCTGGAGGCACTCGGCGATCACGCCCCAGCTCTGGGTGTGCGAGAAGATGCCGGCGTTTTCCTTGATGCCCGCGTTGAAGAGCGTGGCCTTCATGATGTCCGGGTCGGCCTTGATGAAGGGCGGGGCGCAGAGCATGACGCCGTAGGGCGTGGCGAGCTTGTCCTTCATCGTGCGCAGCGCCTGCTCCGCCTGCGCGGGCGTGGCGGCGCCGGACATGACGGCCCAGACCTGCGTGTTCATGTAGACCTGGCCCTCGGCGAAATCCTTCGTGCCGTAGACGGTGCCGTCCTGGCCGATGGCCCAGATGAACCACTCGCCGTCCCAGCAGACCTTCTGGATCTTCGCGTCGAACTTCGCAAGCTCGGCGCGGGCCCAGGCGGCCTCGTCGGGCTGGCCGAGCTGGTCGGCGATGCCGGCGTAGACGTCGAGGCCGAGCCGGACCTGGAAGGCGACGAACACGCTCTCGCCGTGGTAGCCGAGCCGGATGCAGTCGTTCCAGTCGGCGGCGAGGCCGCAGGGCAGGCCGTTGCGGCCGGTGCGCTCGAGGTTGAACTCCAGCGCGCGGCGCAGGTGGCCGAAGACGGTCGTGGCGCCGCGGTCGGCGTAGGGCAGCACGCGCCGGTAGAAGTCGAAGTCGCCGGTCTCCGCGACGTAGGCGGGCACGGCGTTGAAGAACCACAGGCAGTCGTCGGAGCGATACTCCTCGCCGGGCGGGGGCGCCTCGCAGCCGGGCCGGTGGGAGAACGGCTTGATGACGGGGATGGCGCCGCCGTTGGAGAGCTGGCCGGTGAGCATGAGCTCGAGCCGCGGCTTCACGGCCTCGCCGAGCAGCGGGATGGCGCCGAGCATGTCCTGCACCGTGTCGCGGAAACCGAGGCCGTCGCGCTCGCCGTTGTAGACGAGCGAGGCGGAGCGGGACCAGGCGTAGGTGATGAGCGCGTTGTAGGCGTTCCACACGTTGACCATGTGGTCGAAGTCGGCGTCGGGCGTCTCGACCTGGAGGGCGGCGAGCGGCGCGTGCCAGGAGGCCTGGAGCTTGCGGAGCTCGGCTTCGCAGCGCGCGGGGCTGGCGAACTCGGCGACGGTCTTCCGGCCGTGCGACCCGACGGTGCCGAGGCCGAGGAGGACGATGAGCTCGCGTGTCTCGCCGGGGGCGAGGACGAGATCGGCCTGCTGGCCGCCGACGACGTTGTCGCCCTCGGCGAGGAAATTGGAGCACGCGCCCTTGACGACGGCGTCGGGCGCGGCGTAGCCGCCGTAGGGGCCGCAGAAGCGCTCGCGCGTGGTCTCGACGCCGGCGAGCGGCGCGCCGGTGAGGGCCATCCAGGTGCGGTTGCAGCCGGTGAGGTCCCGGCCGTCGAAGTCGTAGTTCGGGTTGCAGGTGACGCCGAGGATGCCGTCCTCGAGCGTGGCGCGCGTGATGAAGAGCGAGTATTGGAGGTTAACGAGGTCCTGGAACGTGTGCCAGAGGTTGGCGAACTCGCAGTAGGTGAAGACGGAGAGCCGGCGCTCGCGCTTGGTCTTGTTCGTCACGCGCAGCCGCCAGTATTCGAACGTCTGGCCGAGCGGCACGAAGTAGGTGGCCTCGGTCGCGATGCCGGCGTAGCGGCTCTCGATCGTGGTGTAGGCCATGCCGTGGCGGCAGGTGGATTTGTATTTGGAAAGCGGTTTCCCGACGGGCTGCCAGGACGCGGACCAGAAGTCGCCGTCCTCCTGGTCGCGCAGGTAGAAGAGGCGGCCGGGCTGGTCGCCGGGGACGCTGTTGAAGCGCATCCGCAGGAAGCGGCCGGTGGCGCCGCTCTTGTAGAACGAGTATCCGCCGGCGTGATTCGTGATGATCGCGCCGTATTCGGTCGAGCCGAGGTAATTGGACCACGGGCGCGGGGTGTCCGGGCGGGTGATGACGTATTCGCGGGCTTGGTCGTCGAAATGGCCGAATTGCATGGGAGGAAAACGGATCAGCGGGCGGGGAGGGTGACGCCGCGGGCGGCGAGAAAATCGCGGACCTGCGCGAGGGACGGCGGATGCACGCAGCCGGGCGCGGTGGTGCAGACGAGCGCGGCGACGGCGCCGGCGAAGCGGACCGCGTCGGCGTCGGACCAGCCCTGCAGCAGCCCGTGGATCAGGCCGCCGCGGAAACTGTCGCCGGCGCCGGCGCTGTCGACGACCTCGACGGGAAACGCCGGCTGCTCCCGCCGCGCACCGTCGCGGCCGCGGCCGAACCAGGCCGGGCGCGAGCCGTCGGTGAAGACGACGAGCCCGGGCGTCCGCGCACAATACTCGGCGAAGAGCCGCTCGCGCGCCGGGCCGGCGGGGACGGCGTCGGGATACTCGCGGTGCAGGAACTCGTTCGAGATCACGACGGCGCCGGCGAGCGCGGCGAGCGGCGAGTCGGCGCGGGTGTCGCAGGTGACGAGCGGCCGGCCGGCGGCCTGCGCGGTGCGGGCGACGAAGAGCGTGGTTTCGCCGAAGGCGGGATCGACGCACACGATCCGCGCGGCGCGGATGCGATCCGCGGACGGCGTTTCCCACTGCGGGGTCGTGAAGAGCAGGTCGATGTAGCGGCCGAAGACGGTGCGGGTGGCGCCGTCGGAGATGACGGTCTCGTTCACGCCCGCGTAGCCCGGTTGCACGACGAGGCCGGAGACGTCGAGGCCGCGCCCGCGGAGGAATTCGAGCGTGCGGCGGCACGCGGGCGTGTCGCCGATCCAGTTGCCCTCGAGCGCGACGGCGGCGCCGAGCGCGGCGAGGACGAGCGCGCTGCCCGTGGCCTCGCCGGAGTGATTCTCGAGCGTCTCGGCGATCTCGGCGTAGCCGTCGGGCGCCGGATAGCGCCCCTTCAGGCGCAGGATCCGGCCGGTGCTGACGTGGCCGAAGCAGTAGACGTCGCTCATACAAACCCTTCCGATCCGGTCACCACTGATGGACGCTGACGGGCGCTGATGAAACCAAGCCAGGGCCTCTCGGAGAAGGAAAGGAACCGGGATTCGTTTCGCGAAGGAGCGCTCATGGGTGGGAATCGGCGGTGCCGGCGGGGCCGGGTCAGCCGAGTTCGACGACGATCTTTGCGTTCTTCTTGAGCTTCGCGGCGGGGACGAGGTTTCCCTCGAGCGGCTTGCCGTCGAGCGTGAGCGAGTGCACGCCGTGCGAGACGCCGGCCGGGTTCTTCACCTCGATCTCGACGGTCTTGCCGCGGAAGACGCGCTTCACGCTGAAGCCGGGCCAGCTCTTCGGGATGCACGGGTCGATGCGCAGGCCGTCGATCTCCGGGCGGATGCCGAGGATATGGTTCGTCGCGGTGAAATGCGACCACGACGCGGTGCCGGAAAGCCACGGCACGCGGGAGCGGCCGTATTTCTTCGAGGCGGGAGCGTGCGTGCTCTGGCAGTGGACGTAGGGCTCGATCTCGCGGACCTCGGCGTGGTCGTTCTGCGCGGACGGCATGAACGACCGGTAGTAGGCGTAGGCCTGGTCGCCGTTGCCGCGCGCGATCTCGGCGAGGACGGCCCAGCTCTGGGTGTGCGAGAAGATGCCGCCGTTTTCCTTGTTGCCGGGATTGAAGAGCACGGCGCGCATGACCTTCACGGGCGTGTCGGCGAAGGGCGGGTTGCAGAGCGCGACGCCGTAGTCGGAGGCGAGCTTGTCCTTCACGGCGGCGAGCGCCCGGTCGGTCTGGTCGGGCGTGGCGGCGCCGGAGAGGATGGCCCAGCACTGCGTATTCAAATAAATCTGACCCTCCTTCGCCTGCTTCGTGCCGAAGACGACGCCGTCCTCGCTGATCGCCCAGATGAACCAGCCGCCGTCCCAGCAGGTCTTCGCGATCTTCTTGTCGAGCTTCGCGAGCTCGGCGAGGGCCCACTTCGCCTCCTTCGGCCTGTGGAGCTGCGCGGCGATCTCGGCGTAGGTCTTCAGGCCGTAGCGGAGCTGGAAGGTGACGAAGACGGACTCGCCCTTGTAGCCGAGCTTGAGGCAGTCGTTCCAGTCGGCGAGCAGGCCGCAGGGCAGGCCGTTTTTCCCGGTGCGCTCGAGGTTGAACTCCAGCGCGCGGCGCAGGTGGCCGAAGACGGTGGCCCGGCCCTTGTCGGCGTAGGGGACGACGAGATCGTAGAACGCGACGTCGCCCGTCTCGGCGACGTAGGCGGGCACGGAGTTGAAGAACCACTGGCAGTCGTCGGAGCGGTAGTGGCTCGGTGGCGTGGGCTTCATCTTCCCCGGCGCGTGCGACCACGGGCGGATCTCCGGCTGCGCGCCGCCGGTGGAATCCTGGCCGGAGAGCATGAGGATCATGCGCTCGCGGACGGCGGCGGGCATCATGCCGGTGACGCCGAGGAAATCCTGCACGGTGTCGCGGAAGCCGAAGCCGTCGCGCTGGTCGCCGGTGTAGACGAGCGAACAGGAGCGCGACCACTCGAACGTCATCAGCGCGTTGTAGGCGCCCCAGACGTTGGTCATGTGGTCGAAGTCGGCGTCGGGCGTCCGGACCTGCATCGAGTCGAGCAGGCCGTGCCAGTGCTTCTTCAACTTCGCGAGCTCGCGCTCGACGGCGGCGACGGTGCCGAACTTCGCACGCGTCTTCTTCGCGACCGCGGCCCGGCCGATGCCGAGGAGGACGATGACGTCGGTCGAGGCGCCGGGCGCGAGCTCGAGGTCGCTCTGGATCGCGCCGCAGCCGTTGTCGGAGAAGTGTTCGTGGTTGCCCAGCGCGCCGCGCTCGACGGCCTCGGGGCGGTCGTAGCTGCGGTAGACGCCGAGGAATTTTTCGCGCTCGCAGTCGAAGCCGGCGACGGTGCCGCCGACCTGGGTCATCCACCACCAGCGGGACTGGTCCCAGTTGGCGAAGTTGGACGGATCCTCCGGCAGGCGCTTGCACGAGGAGGCGAGGATGACGCCGTCGCGCCACACGGCCTCGGAGATGTATTGGGCGTATTGGAGGTTGAGCGTGTCCTGCAGCAGGCTCCACTCGGTGGTGAATTCGCAGAAGGAGAACACGCTCAGCCGGCGCGGCACGGAGCCGTGGTTGGTGACCTTGAGCCGCCAGTATTCGAAATCCTGATCCAACGGCACGAAGTAGGTGGCCTCGGTGGCGATGCCGCGATACTCGCTCGCGATCACGGCGTAGCCCGGGCCGAAGCGCGTCTCCGTCTTGAACTGGTCGAGCGGCTTGCCGACCGGCTGCCACGCGGCCGACCAGAAGTCGGCGGTGTCGCGGTCGCGCAGGTAGAATTGGCGGCCGGGCATGTCCATCGGCACGGAGTTGTAGCGATGGCGCAGGAAGCGGCCCGACGCCGGCGAACGCGTGAAGGAGTAGCCGCCCGCGTTGTTCGTGATGATGGCGCCGTAGCGGCGCGAACCCAGGTAGTTCGACCAGGCGCGAGGCGTGTCGGGCCGGGTGATAATGTATTCTTTTGCCGCGTCGTCGAAGTGACCGTAATTCATGGGGTGAGGGGCAACTCTAGAGCGTTGTTCGGACGCTCGGCAATGGTCGCAACTTGAGTTCTTTTGCGCGATAATTGATTTTGTGGGCGCGGCGGCGGCGCCTGGCGGTCCGCGCGGTGCGAAAGCGCGTCCGGCGGCGTCGGGGCGGTCCGTTGGCGGACAACGGATTCCGCCGGCTCATCGGTGCCGGGGAGATGCGGCAAACCGGGCGGGCACCGGCCCGCCGCGCGAGAGCGGGATCAGGGCGCGGCCAAGAAAAAGCCCGCGAGGCCGGCGACCGGCGCTGCGCGGGCGGGGAGGAGCGGGAGCGTCCGGCCGGACGTCGCGTTCAGCCGAGCGTGGCGACGACCCTGGTGCCGTCCTTGATCCGGTCGAGCGGGATGAGGTTGCCCGCGACGACCTTGCCGTCGACGACGAGCGAGGCGACGCCCTTCGAGACGCCGGCGGGATTCTTCACTTCGATCTTCACCTTCCTGCCGCGGAAAACGCGTTCGACGGTGAAGCCGGGCCAGGCCTTCGGGATGCACGGATCGAGGCGCAGGCCGTCGAGCTCCGGGCGCACGCCGAGGATCCACTGCAGCGCGGTGTGGTGCGACCACGACGCGGTGCCGGAGAGCCAGGCGACGCGGGACTTGCCGGCGTTGCGGTTGCAGGTGGCGTAGGTCGTCTGGCAGTGGACGTAGGGCTCGATCTCGCGCAGCTCGGCGCGGGTGTTGTAGGCCGACGGCATGAACGCGCGGTAGTAGTCGAACGCCTGATCGCCGTTGCCGAGGATGGCCTCGGCGATGACGGCCCAGCTCTGCGTGTGGCAGAAGATGCCGGCGTTTTCCTTGATGCCGTGATTGTAGATGACGCCGCCCATGACCGTCGGCGGCGTGTGCGTGAACGGCGGCGCGCTCAGCATGATGCCGTAGGGTGTGGCGAGATCGCGCTTGAGCGCGTCCATGCAGCGCCGGCCCTGCTCGGGCGTCGCGGCGCCGGACATGACGGCCCAGACCTGCGTGTTGATGTAGATCTTGCCCTCGAGCTCGGTGCTGGCGCCGTAGCGATGACCGTCCTCGCCGATGGCCCAGAGGAACCATTCGCCGTCCCACGTGGCCTTCTGGATCGCGGCCTCGAGGCGGGTGAGTTCGGCGCGCGCCCACGCCGCTTCGTCGGGCAACGCGAGCCGGTCCGCGATGCCGGCGTAGGTCGCGAGGCCGTAGCGGAGCTGCTGGGCGACCATGACGGATTCGCCGTTGTAGCCCATCTTCACGCAGTCGTTCCAATCGGCGTGGAGGCCGCAGGGCAGGCCGTTCTGGCCGGAACGCTCGAGGTTGAACTCGAGTGCGCGGCGCAGGTGGCCGAGCACGGTCGCCTCGCCCTGGTCGGAGTAGGGGAGAATTTTTTTGTAGAAATCGACGTCGCCCGTCTCCGCGACGTAGTCGGGGATGGCGTTGAAGAACCACTGGCAGTCGTCGGAGCGGTATTCCTCGCGCTTCGGCGGCGGCATTTTCCCGGGCGTGTGGCTGAACGGCGCGACGACGGGCATGGCGCCGCCGTTGGAGACCTGGCCGGTGAGCATGAGCTCGAGCCGCCCGCGGATCTGGTCCTTCAGCATCGGCATGGCGCCGAGGAAATCCTGCACCGTATCGCGGAAGCCGAGACCGTCGCGCTCGCCGTTGTAGACGAGCGAGGCGTGGCGGGACCACGTGTAGGTGATGAGCGCGTTATAGGCGCCCCAGACGTTGGCCATCGAGTCGAACTCGGCGTCGGGCGTTTTCACTTTTACGCCGCCGAGCAGGCCGTGCCAGTGAGCCTTCAGTTTCTGGAGTTCGGCCTCGCAGCGCTCGGGCGTGCCGAACTCGGCGCGGGCGGCGTAGCCGTGCGACTCGGGCGTGCCGAGGCCGAGCATCGCGATCAGCTCGCGCGTCTCGCCGGGCTGGAGCTCGATCTCGGTCTGGAGCGTGCCGATGGCGTTTTCGCCCTCGGCGAGGAAGTCCGAACATTTCCCGTCGATCACGGCCTGCGGGTTGGCGTAGGTGTGGTAGACCGAGCCGAGGAAACGCTCACGGACCGTCTCGTAGCCGGCGAGCGGGGCGCCGACGAGCGCCATCCAGAGCCGGTGGCAGCCCATGAGATCCTTCTTCGGATCGAAGGCGTGATACGGGTGCACGGCCATGCCGAGCATCTCCTGCTCGACCGTGGCCTTGGTGATGAACTGCGAATACTGGAGATTCGTCAGGTCGTTGGGCATGTGCCACGGGCTGGCCATCTCGCAGTAAGTGAAGACGGCGAGCTTGCGCGGCTGCTTCGACTTGTTGGTGACCTTGAGCCGCCAGTATTCGAAGGCCTGGCCGAGCGGGACGAAGTAGGTCGATTCCGTCTCGATCGCGGAGTAGCGCGACGTGATCGTCGTGTAGGCGGTGCCGTGGCGGCAGGTGGACTTGTATTTGGAAAGCGGTTTCCCGACCGGCTGCCAGGAGGACGACCAGTAGTCGCCGCTCGCCTGGTCGCGCAGGTAGAAATAGCGGCCGGGCTGGTCCATCGGGACGGAGTTGGAGCGCAGGCGGAGGAAGCGGCTCGAAAGCGCGCTCTTGTAGAACGAGTAGCCGCCGGCGTTGTTCGTGATGATGGCACCGTAGTCGAGCGAACCGAGATAGTTGCTCCACGGACGGGGCGTGTCCGGGCGGGTGATGACGTATTCCTTGGCGCGGTCGTCGAAGTGGCCGTATTGCATGGAGAATTTAATGATAAATCACGAAAGCGGAATCAAAGGCGATGTCGAGGCCGGAGGGTGGGCGCAGGAGGGGAATTCGGGGCGGCGAGACGGAGCATGCCGGGAGCTAATCGGGCCGGCATGCAAGGCGGTGGGGCGGGACGGGACAGCGAGCGAACACAGGCTAGGCGAAGCGCGGGCAGCGAGGCAATCCGGAGTTGGGCGGAGCAGGTCGGATGAAACGCGAGCGAGGAAAGACAGCGAGGAAGCGCGGAGGCGCGGGGAAGCGGTGCGGCGGTGGAAGCGGAAAAGGAGGGAGCGCGAAGGACGCAAAGATCGCGAAGGGGTCTGGGGCGCGAGAGGACTTCGGTGCGGACAAGGCGGCGCGGCGACGCCTGCAGGCAGGAATGAGGAATGCGAGCCGTGCCGAGAGCGGCCGACGACCGGGTCATGAGCGGCGCGGCAAATCACACTCCATGCGCCGGCGAAACGGTCCGCGCTGCGAGGCGAAGGCGAAGAAACCGCAGAGTGCGGATTGGGACCTCGCTCAGGCCGGGGAGGCGGACGCTTCGACCGCGAGCTGGTGGCGCTCGATCGCGTGCTGCAGGGCGAGGATTACCTGGAGATCGGAGTAACGATCGGGATGTTCGCGCTGAAACTCGGCGACAACCTCGTGGGCCGGGCGGGAACGGAGGCATTTCCGGGCGAGCTCGGCCTGGGCACGGGCGCCGAGATGGCGGTTGACCGACGCGGAGGGCGAAACGTCGACTGCGCGCAGTCGACTGTGCGGCGAAAGGTAGATCTTCGGGCGGCGTGCGGCCCAGAAGGGTTGCTCCGGCCAGCGACGTTCGATGCCGTAGTAGGCGGCTTTCACCTCGAGGTAGCGATCGTGAAAGCGGCGCAGCGACCGGGCGTAGCGCGGGAGGGCGTCGGCGTCGCCGCCGAACTGCGCGGCGATCGCCTCGGCGGCGGCGATGCCGCCGCACAGGGCCTGGTGAATGCCCATGGACGAAAGCGGATCGTAGGCGGCGGCGGCATCGCCGACGGCCAGCCAGCGTCCGCCATGGACGGAGTCGAGCAGATGGGAATGGGCCGGCGTGACCTGCACCGGGCCGGCGGGGGCGAGATGCCGCAGTCGCGCGGCCGTGTGCGTGCCGTCCGCCAGAGCTCCCTGCCAGCCCGCCGGTTTGTGCGTGTGGCGCGAGCGGACCGTCCCGCCGTCCGTCATGAAGGCCGCGACGAAGCGATCGTCGGGCAGCCGTGCGGAATACCACCAGCCGTCGGGCACGCTTTCGACGAGCGTGTGACCGGCGGGCGTCGGAGCCGAGATGGGCACAGCGAAGCATCGATGGCAGGCGAAGAGTTCGTGGAAATGAAGGGACTCGGCGCCTTGCGCGCGGGCGAAGACGGCCTTGCGCCCGCTGGCGTCGACGACGAAGTCGCAGTCGGCGAGACGTGGAGCGCCGCCGGATTCGACGAGCTCGAGCTGCCAGCCGGCGGCCTGCCGGATCGAGCGGGTGAGCCGCGTGCGCCGGTGCACGACGATGCCGCGCTCCTCGGCGAACGCGGTGAGTCTCCGATCGAACCGGGCACGGTCGAGATGCCAGCCGCGCCCGACGGGACGGAAAATGAAATCGTTGAACTCAACGTGTGCCGATCCCCATGCCGCGCCAGTGAGCGAGGCCGGCAGGTGGGCGTCGGCGAGGAAGTCCGGCCAGACACCGAGCGCCTGCAGTTCCTGCTGGCAGGGTGGAGTCAGGGTCTCGCCGATCTTGGGCGCCGTCTGGTCGCCCGCCTCGACGACGGTGAGGTCGGCGAAGCCGAGCTGTCGGAGGCGGAGTGCCGTCGCGATGCCGGCGGGACCGGCGCCGATGATGACGATGCGACGAGACGAATTCATGGGCGGCAAACGAGCGGCGCGGACCGAAACGCAGGGACCGGCGCGAGCGGCGAACTCGCGCCGGCCGGCGTGATGGCGACGCCGGTAGCGCTTAGGAATCCGGGTGGCTGTTGGTGTAGGCCTGGATCGGGGCCGTCACCCGCTCGATTTCCTGGAAGAGCGGCGCGTTTCCGGCCGGTGGCGGCTCGATTTTCTTGATGAACCCGAGGTAGCGCCAGCAGGTGACCATCTGGAGATCCGGCGGGCCGTCGTTGTCGGTCGTCACGTAGTCGGGCACGTTGGGATTGGGTGGCAGGAAGTCGCGTGTCCACGGCACCGACGCGGTGGGCGCCGCCTGCGGATACACATACCACGGACGCTGGACCGGCCACCACCAGAGCGTGACCTGATCGTCGTTGACCGACGGACTGTTCAGCGTGGGCGGCGAGCCCAACGGACCGATGGGCACGTTGATCGTCTGGTTGGAGCACTCGTTGAAATCGGCCTGCCAGGGCTGGGCCATGTATTTGGTCAGATCGCCCGGCTCGAGGCCGTGGGTGGCGTAATTGTTGTCCACGCCGTTGGTGAGCGAGAGCCGGCCCTGGGCGAGCGAGGAGAGCGGCGTCGCGTTGACCCGGAACCAGTCGGAGGCCGGCGCGCCGGCGGCGGCGGGCTGATAGAGGGTGGGATTGCGCGAGATCCAGGTGATTTCGATGCCCGGCGTGAAGGGGCCGCCGACGGCGTTTTCCAGCTGGGCCCGGTCGAGGAGCGGTCCCGGTCCCGAAGCGCCGGGCGGCAGACCGGTCTGGGGAGCGATGGTGTATTGGCCGGCGGCGAACTGGGAGAGGATGAAGAACTGGGTCTGCGTCAGGCCGAGGAACTTCGAGATGGTGAAGTTGGTGATCGGGTTGTCGCCGGCCAGCTTCGGCATGAGGAACGGGATGTTCTCGGATGGGCCGGGCGAGCCATTTTGGAGGCCGCGGCCGCGCACGTAGGGAAAGGCATTGGCCGCGAACATCGCCTGGAACTGCGCGACCTCGGCGGCATAGTTCGGGTCGGTGGGGCTGCCCGTCGGCAGGAGGTTCGCGTGGGCGGTGCGGCCGTTGGTCGGCATGTCGGTGAACCACTGGTAGACCGTGGGCCGCGAGAGGATCGGCAGCACCTCGTCGGGGAAACTCGGCTGGTAGCCGGCGACGAACTGGCTGCCGCTGTAGAGCGACGGATTATAGCCGCGCTCACGGACGAGGGCGTCATACATCGTATCATACAGCGTGATCATGTTGACGGCCTCGGGCGCGTATTTGGGCGGCGCCACCGAGAACCAGCCGCTGACGGCTTCGACGGACTGACTGCCGGGGCCGACGATGACCTCGGCCGTGACCGGACCGTCGGCGATGTCGTCGAACCAGCCGTTGTTGTTGCCGTAAAAGGTGATTTGCGGCGGCGTGTCCGTGGTGCCGGAGTTGCCGAAGCCCGGCAGCATGACGAGGCTCGAATCGGCACCGGTCTGCATCGAACCGAGGGTGGTGATCCCGAAAGGCTGGAGGCCGGCGAGAAACGGATACGACGCGGCGGGGATCGCGAAGTCGGCCTGCTGGCCGGGGCCGTCGAGGGACTGCGGTCCCGGGTCGAGGATGAGCTGCTGCCGGCCGGGGTCGGCCATGCTCGCGGGATTGGGCGAGGCGCCGAGCGCGATGTTATAGCGCAGCGGGTTGACCGGGAGGTTGGGATTCGTGGGCGGGTTGGTGTTGTTGTTCCACGGATTCAGCCGGTTGTTGGCCGTGTAGCCGAGGTCGTTGCCGAAGGCGTAGGCCGTGGTCTGGTCGGCGGCGGAGACGGGCGGCGTGGTCGGGACGGACGTCTGATACGGTCCCATGCCCGAGCCGGTCTGCTGCATGAACTGGAACCAGCTGGATTTCTTGCTGGCGAGCCAGGCGGTCCACTTGATGCCGGTCACGCCGCCCTGGCCGACGACGACGGGCGTGCCGGGATCGTCGGGGTTGGTGTCGTCGTAGGCGTAGACCTGGAACTTGACGCCCTGGCGGAGGAGATTGCCCTCGGAGTCGCGGAAGAGCGGGCCGCCGGGCGCGGGCGGCGTGGAGTAGACGGTCGGCAGGGCGCCGGCCTGCGAGGGCGAAAGATAGTAGTCGGCGCTGCTGCCGACGCGGCCGATGCCGATCGCGGGATGGATCTTGTAGACGGTGGACATGGGGAAAGAAGTTGAAGGGTTACTTGGCGGTGGGCTGGACGCCGTAGCGGCCGATGAGCGCCTCGATGTCCTGGGTGTCGGAGACGGGCACGTCGGGCGCGAGCACGGGGCCTTCGTTCAACGTGAAGCTGAAGTCGGTGCCGGCGACCTGGGCGTTGCCATGACAGCCCATGCAACCGCCGCTATTGTAGGCTTTGTAGCCGCTGCCGCCCAGGATCGGGAGGTGGACGTTGAAGGCCGGCTGGCCGCCGGAAAAATTGGACGTCTGGCCGCTTTCCGATCCGGTCGAAATGAGGATGCCGGCGAACTGGCCGAGCGTGTAGTCGGTTTCGACGACGCTGTTGGCCTGGAAGTAGGTGGCCGGCTGGGTGGTCGCGTCGGCG